>OLFY01000738.1_pt1 | contig 47219 bp, 59 predicted proteins | sample 1605611 | NCBI WGS metagenome assembly OLFY01 (sample SAMEA3888923, study PRJEB22519) | human gut metagenome | biome: human gut; feature: human-associated habitat; material: faeces | place: Denmark | collected 2011 | reverse complement strand
CTGATAGAATCTGCATTTTGGAAATAAGCTACATTCTTAGTACTTCCACAACTGCCAAGTACTAAGAGCATAGTCAAAGCGACTAAAACTGAACTAACGAGTTTTTTCATTTTCTAAAATTTTCGTTTTAAAATATTGGTGCAAAATTACGGTATTTTTTTGAATACTGCAAATTTTTGCACCAATAATTCTATTTACGTCTATTTTTTTTTGAAATAATAGCCTTTTTTACTTATCTTCGATGCCATTTGATGGCAAATTAAAGCTATAACTGTTATCGAAAATCTTCTTCACTTTATTAATCTCAACGAAGGTTGTGCCTCCACCCTCTCCAAAGCTACCGCTCAGATAAGCAATCTTATCCTCCTCACATAAGTAGCCTTTCTGGCGAAGCATACGTACCGCTGCGGTAAACATAGCCTTGGTAGAAACCTGATCCTTCTGATGAATCGGAATAATACCATAGCTCAGATTCAACCAGCGCTGGAGTTTCTCCTTATAGCAGATTGCCAATACCGGATTTGGACCACGGAAGGCTGCCAGGTCGCGTGCAGTCTGACCGGTCTCGCCATCGGTAATAATACCAGCAACACCCAACTTCTTAGTAGCCTCAATGGCAGCATGAGCCAGGAAGAGCTTCTGGTCAATCTTACCATCTTCCATTGGATCAATATCATTCAGTGGAGACTTATCCTTCTCTGCCTGCTCAGCAATACGGGCCATGGTCTGCACAGCCTCTACAGGATACTTTCCGCTTGCTGTTTCACCAGAAAGCATCAGCGCATCGGTGCGATAGAAGATAGCATTGGCAATATCGGTTACCTCTGCACGAGTAGGACGTGGATTCTTAATCATGGTATGCAACATCTGTGTTGCTACGATTACCGGTTTCTGCGCCTTCACACACTTAGAGATGATGCGGCGCTGGATGCCTGGAATTCTCTCGATTGGCACCTCGATACCCAGGTCACCACGGGCAACCATGATACCATAGCAGGCATCAATAATCTCGTCAATATTATCAACACCTTCCTGATTTTCAATCTTAGAGATAATCTTGATATCACTGTTGTGAGCGTCCAAGATATCCTGAACTGCCTTCACATCGGCTGCATTGCGCACAAAAGAGTGAGCGATGAAATCAATATCCAACTCGATAGCGAGTTCAATATTTCGGCGGTCTTTCTCTGTCAGTGCAGGCAGGTCGATATGCTCTCCCGGCACATTCACGCTCTTGTGAGCCCCGAGCACTCCCTCGTTCTGAACCTCGGCAACCAGCATAGGACCCTGGCTGTCGATAATCTTCATATCGAGTTCACCATCATCGAAGAGCAAATCATCACCTACCTTTACATCGGCTGCGATGTCAGGATAACTCACATTCACAATATCATGAGAAGACTCCATTTCCGGACGTCCAAAGATTTTCACTACATCACCAACATTGTAGTGGATAGGTTCCTTCACACCTGTAGTTCGCACCTCAGGACCTTTGGTATCAATCATAATACCAATATGTGGAGACACGGCTCTTACATTCTTTACGATGGTGCGTATACCCTCTTCTGTGGCATGAGCAGTATTCATACGAACAACGTTCATACCGGCGAAAAACAGTTTTCGGATAAAATCCTGATCACATCTACGATCACTGATGGAAGCGACAATCTTTGTTTGTTTCATATTTGTAATTTACCTTATTGAAATTTCAATGTTTGCGGTATTTCTACCATATTTCTTAAATTGCGTGCAAAGATACAAAGAATTTCTGAAATAAAAAACATCTGAAATACAAAATATATATAAAATATTGAGTAACTTTCAAATTGAAAGCGCATAAAACAGAAAATCTAGCCAATGGGACACTTCTCGTTCCCATTGACTAGATAACAAATCTATTAATCCCATTGAAAAACAGGATTCTTAATGATCAATTCTAAATTAGATATCCAAATCTGGCGCCTTCTCAGCTCCTGCTGCTGCCTCAAACTTAGGCATCACATTGAAATTGAAGAGGCCGGCGATAAGGGCACTAGGCATTTTTCTAACCGTCTGGTTATAGTTCTGAACGGCTTCATTATACTTGCGGCGTGCCTCGCTGATACGGTTTTCCGTACCCTCTTCCTGAACCTGAAGAGCCTTGAAGTTCTCGCTGGCTTTCAACTCAGGATATTTCTCGGCTACTACCATCAGTTTGGAGAATGCATTCGCCAACTCGCCCTGTGCAGCAGTATATTTCTTCAGGCTAGCCTCAGTAAGATTATTGGCATCCAGTTTTACCTGACCTACAGCAGCACGAGCCTTGGTCACCTCGGCGAAGGTTTCTTTCTCATGCTTGGCATAAGCCTTTACAATCTTAGCCAACTGTGGCATCATATCAGCACGACGCTGATACTGAGTCTGAACATTAGCCAACTCTGTGGTAGCCAACTCCTGTTTCTCTACCAATCCGTTATAACCACTGAACATCCATAGTATCAGCACAACTACGATGCCCAGAATAATCCAGCTTTTCTTTATACCTCTCTTTGCCGGTTGCATGTTTGAATTCATTGTCTGTTCCATTGTCATTATTATTAATTATTAATTCTAAACTATAAACTATTAACAATCAAAGGCATCACCATCCTCCGCCAGAGCCACCTCCGCTAAAGGTACCTCCGCCAAAAGAACCGCCCGAGAAACCGCCGCCGGAAGAACCGCCACCTCCCATAAAGAAAGGAGGTATCCAGTCATCGTCATTGTTTCTCCTACGAGACTGGTTTCTCTGATTGCTCTTCGGTCTTGGCTTCACAATGCCGAGCATCTCCAGAATATACCTGATAAACAGATAGATAGGAATACCGAAGAAGATAAGGAACAGGATAATGACCAGGAACCAGTCCTCTTCGTCATTAACCGAACCTTCATCAACATCCGCAATTCCCGTCCGTCCACATTTCACCTTATTATATATAGCACGGCTTACAGATGCTACTGCCTCGCCCGGATTGCCTTCGCGCATATACTTCACGATGCAAGCTCGGGCAATATCATCGCAGTCTACATCGGTCAACTCACCCTCCAGTCCGCTTCCTGGAGCAATAAAGTACTTATGGTCCTCCACCGCGATGACAATAACCAGTCCTCTCCGACTCTTCTTGTAACCGATACCATATTGGTTGCCCACATCCTGCGCCATCCGGAAGGCATCCTGGTTATCAACCTTTCCCACAATGATGAGCACATTCTGTACGCCACACTCCAACTTCAGTTTCTGAAGATAGAAATTGGCAGAATCCTTCTGAGCCTTATCAACATATCCATCCGGGTCGGAAACATATTGCGTAGAATCCCTGAGGAAAGGAATCGGTACATTTTTCGCCGTCCAGACCTCCCCAGCCGTCAACGCCAATGCATGAAAGGCAACCATCATCAAAGCCAAAAAATATCTCTTAAATCTCATAATTTCTCTATTTTGGTGCAAAAATACACAATAAAAACCTTATATGCAAATACTTAGAGCATTATTTTTGCAAAAAAAGCCTTAAGTATTTTGTTATATCATAAAAAACTTGTATCTTTGCACACCGAAATAAAGATTAACAAGTAAAATTAGTAAAAAATAAAGAAATGACCAAAGCAGATATCATTAATGAGGTAGCTATCGCTACTGGTATGCCTAAGAAAGAAGTAGGTACTGTAGTAGAGGCTTTTATGGAAGAGGTTAAGAAGTGCCTCATCGAAAAGAAGGACAATGTATACTTGCGTGGCTTCGGCAGCTTCAACATCAAGCATCGTGCTGCTAAGACTGCCCGTAACATCTCTAAGAATACAACCATCACCATTCCAGCTCACGACTTACCAAGCTTCAAGCCATCAAAGAGCTTCATCGAGGAGATGCAGAACGCTCAGTAATACTGCTGGACAGGAAGAGAGAAATATCATTTTTTATAATAACAATATTTTAAAATTTTAAAATCATGCCAAACGGAAAGAAAAAGAAGGGCCACAAGATGGCTACTCACAAGCGTAAAAAAAGATTACGTAAGAACAGACATAAGAGCAAGTAAGCTAGCAGTATAGCTAGTTTACTATAGCTCTCGGTCAGTTCGTGACTGAGGGGGTGTGTCAGTTCTGATATGGAATGACATACCCTTTTTTTGTATTAATTTAAAGTTAAAAGATTATTGAAGATATGACAAGCGAAGTTGTAATTGATGTCCAACAGAAAGACATCTCTATCGCACTCATGGAGGACAAGCAGCTGGTGGAATACCAGAACGAACCTCGTGAGGCATCGTTCTCTGTGGGCAACATCTACATCGCAAAGGTAAAAAAACTGATGCCGGGTCTTAACGCCTGCTTCGTGGATGTAGGTTATGAACGCGACGCCTTTCTTCATTATCTTGACCTAGGAAGTCATTTTAATTCCTACCAGAAGTATCTTAAACAAGTACAGAGCGACAGAAAGAAACTTTTCCCATTCTCTAAAGCCAGCAAAATGCCTGAATTGGAAAAGGACGGCAGCATACAGAATGTACTCAAAGCAGGACAGGAAGTGCTGGTACAAATCGTAAAGGAACCAATCTCTACCAAGGGACCTCGACTCACAGGCGAAATCTCATTCGCGGGCCGATACCTGGTACTCATGCCATTCGGTGATAAAGTTTCTGTCTCGTCGAAAATTAAAAGCGGTGAAGAACGCTCCCGACTCAAACAACTCATTCACAGCATCAAACCAAAGAATTGCGGCGTTATCGTCCGCACTGTGGCTGAGGGTAAGAAGGTCGCTGAGCTCGATGCTGAGCTGAAAGTCCTGGTGAAGCGATGGGAGGATGCTATCGCCAAGGTACAGAAGACCCAGCAGCGCCCGCAACTTGCATTCGAGGAGACCGGAAGAGCCGTTGCTCTCTTGCGTGACTTGTTTAACCCATCTTATGAGAACATCTACGTGAACAACGAAGATGTGATGAACGAGGTGAAGAACTATGTTTCTCTAATAGCCCCTGAAAAGGCGGGCATAGTTAAGCTCTACACCGGTAAGGTGCCTATCTTCGACAATTTCAGCATTACCAAGCAGATTAAAGCTGGCTTTGGTCGTGTTGTTAACTACAAGCACGGTGCTTATCTCATCATCGAGCACACCGAGGCCTTGCACGTTGTCGATGTAAATAGTGGTAACAGAACTCGTGAGAAAGGTCAGGAAGCAAATGCACTGGATGTTAACCTCGGCGCTGCTGATGAGTTGGCAAGACAATTGCGCCTCCGAGATATGGGAGGTATCATTGTTGTCGACTTCATCGACATGAATCTTGCCGAAGACCGACAGTTGCTCTATGAACGCATGTGCAAGAACATGCAGAAGGACCGTGCCAAGCACAACATCCTGCCATTGAGCAAGTTCGGACTGATGCAGATTACACGCCAGCGTGTACGTCCGGCTATGGATGTGAATGTAGATGAAACCTGCCCTACCTGTTTCGGTACGGGCAAGATAAAGTCTAGCATCCTCTTTACCGACCAGTTGGAAAGAAAAATCGACCGCCTAGTCAACAAGATTGGCGTCAAGAAATTCACTTTGTATGTGAATCCTTACGTGGCTGCCTTCATCAACAAGGGTTTCATTTCCCTGAAGCGCAGATGGCAGTTTAAGTATGGTTTCGGCTTCAATGTGATTCCTTCACAGAAACTGGCGTTCCTCCAGTACGAATTCTACGACAAGGACAACCAGTATCTGGACATGCAGGAAGAACAGGAAACAAAGTAAGTTTTTAATTATCAGAAAAAAAGCTCCATTCGCATCTGATTGCGAATGGAGCTTTTTTATTTTGTTTTTCTACACCTTATTATATATAGGGCATTTTAGTACTCTATCTCATTATTCACCATCTTCTCTGTATCCCAAGGTGCAGGAGCACCGCCGAGATAACGATGGAACCAGTCGAGGTGCGCATTGTAATAGAGCGGCATCGACTTCAGGTTGCTTGGCCAGTGACCATCATACTTCAAGACTATCAGTCGAGAAGGAATGTTCAGGGTCTGCAAAGCTGTGAAATACTGCAAACTCTGGGTATACGGTACACGATAGTCTAGCTCGCCCGTCATCACGAGGGTTGGTGTTGAGAAGTTCTTGATGTATGAGGATGGTGACCACTTCTCGTAGAGATCGGAATTATAAGGCTGTCCCTCTAACTCAAAGTTAGGAAACCATACTTCCTCAGTACTGCCCCACATAGAGCGCAAGTCATATACGCCCATCATGGAAGCCAGACACTTGAATCGCTTGGTATGTCCCTGCAGCCAGTTCATCATGTAACCGCCATACGACCATCCCATCGCTCCCATCCTCGTGGAGTCAACATATTCCAGGGTTGCCAATTTATCGGTAACCTTCATCACATCCTCAAATACCTTTCCGCCCCAATCACCGGAAATGGCACGGGTAAAGGCCTGACCATATCCCGTAGAGCCATGAGGATTAGGATAAGCCACCACATAACCGGCAGCAGGATAAACCTGCCAGTCACCACGGAAGGAATTCATCCATTGCATCTGTGGTCCGCCATGCACATTGATGATAAGCGGATATTTCTTGCTGGCATCAAAGTTGTGTGGCTTCACGATGAATACCTGTACCTTGTCGCCACCAGCGCCATCTACCCAGATACTCTCAGATGGACGGATATCCACCTCATTCTCCAACTTCTGGTTAAGGAAGGTAATCTGCTGTTCCTTGCCGCTGGCTACAGGAGTTCCATTCCACTTTTTCATCTGCTGGCGATAGAGAGCCGATGGCTTACCTGTCGTGCTATAGGTATAATATACCATACCCTTATTGTCGAAATCAAATTCCGAGATGGCCTTGCCCGTCAATACCGGCGAGATGGTTTTTCTGGCTATACCGAGCTTGTAGAGCGGCTGAGCGCCCTGTACCTGACCGAGGAAGAAGATACTCTTGCTGTCGGAAGCCCATTTGTAATCATCTACCCAGTTGTCAAACTTCTCTGTCAGGACGGTAGACTTCTTTGCAGCCCGGTCAAAGATAGCAAGACGGAAGCGATCAGACTCATAACCAGGCACTTGCTGCAAGCGGTAAGCGATATACTTGCCGTCAGGCGAATAGGCTGGAGTACCATCCCAAGCCTTGTTCTCCTTCGTGATGCAGACCGGTTCTCCCCCATTCACAGATACCGTCCACAGGTCGGCATTGGTACTAGCCTCCTGATGCTCATCATGATTGGATACGAAACAGATCTCCTTGCTGTCAGGAGAGAATTGATAGGTGATTCCACCCCCAACCACGAATATCAGCGAATAATTGCCCGGAGTCAGATCCTTGTAAGTCTTCGTCTGTGTATCGAAAAGGATAAGGTGATTGCATCTGCCATCATTATAGCTCGTCCAATGACGGTAGAGCAACTTGTCGGCGATATGCGCCTGTACAGGTCCCTGCTCCTTTTTCTCCATCCGGGCCTTGTTAGCCTTGGCATCAGCTCCCAGGTCGGGATATACTTCTGCGGTAAAGGCAATGTATCGCTCATCCGGAGAGATGACAGGACTACCGATACCCAACTCATAATCAGTTACCTGTTCCGTCTCGCAGGTAGTCAGATCCATGCGAAAGATCTGAGCTGTCCCTTTCTCATAATTAGTAAAAAAGATACTCTTTCCATCCTTGCTCCACACGGCAGAACTGCTCTTTCCATCCTCGGTAAGAGCCTTGGTGTGAGAGCCATCTGCATTCATGATGTAGATGTCTGAGCCAGACTTCTGGTTCTTCAGGTCAGAAGAACTGGCGGTATAGCAAACCGTCTTACCATCAGGCGAAAGGCTCACCGAAGATAGGCCCTTCACCCTGTACAAATCCTCGATGGTAAACGCCCTTTTCTGAGCGTTTGCCGAAAGCAGCGCCATCACGAGTGCTGCCGAAAACATCAATCTCTTGTTCATATAACCTATAAATATTTATATTTCAGATGCAAAAGTAACAATTATTTTTGGATTTTCTGCAACCTTTTCTCTACTTTTATCGTCTAAGCTATAAATAACATTGATAATAACACAAAAAAGAAAGGAAAAGATTATGATTTTAAGTACAACTTTACTGTGTTTCTCAGTGTTTAAAGGGGTTCTCTGATGCTCTGATAACCTGAAAATGCCGCAATCATGCACCATGTTGCACAATTGCGGCTCTTAACGCTGAAAATAAACTGAACAAAAACTGCACGGAATTATGGCAACACTTAGACTATATTTAGATACAAGGGTAAAAAGGCAGGATGGTACGTTTTCCATCCGGCTTGCCGTTAACCATCACGGTGGGACCGCCTTCATATCCCTCAATCAATACTGCAAGAAGGATGAATGGGATAAAAGGGCTTGCAAGGTGCGCAAGCGTCCGGATCGTGATGCTATCAACGACTTCCTGCTTGACCGTCTGAATTTTTATAATAGAATGATGATGAAGGCGCAATGCAGGGATTCTTACCGTGGCGATATTACGGCTAGGGAACTCCGGGACTTAATAATGCTTGAAGCAGAGCCTGCAAGGGAGAAAGTCGCCCTGCTTCGTGATGGCTTCATTGCCTACGAGGGCAGGAATCTGAAAGAGAACACGATAAACAGATATAAATATACTTGGGCAAAGATTGAAGCTTTCCTTGGAAAAGAAAAAGCGGCTCTGCTTACATACGATGAGATTAACCGCTCTTGGCTTGAAGACTTCGATGCGTTCATGGCAAAGGAGGGCTTGTCTAGGAATACCAGAACCAGCAGGATGCTCTGTGTCGCTGCTGTCTTCAACCTTGCGATAGATAATGAGCAGACGAAAAACTACCCTTTCCGCAGGTACAGTATGCGGCTTGAGACAACGAAAAAGCGAGATTTGTCCGTTGAGGAAATCCGCTCTATCTTCGAAGCTGGTGGTGATGAGCTGGTCGACATGTTCCTGCTGATGTTCCTGCTGATTGGTATCAATGTGAGTGACTTGTTCGCCTTGACAAAGGAGAATATCGTCCGTGGTAGACTGGAATACGACCGGGCTAAGACTGGCAGGCATTACTCCATCCTTCTTCATCCAGAAGCTCTCCGAATCATCGAGAAGTACAAAGGGGAAAAGAAGCTGCTTCGTTTCTCGGAGCATTTCAGGAACGTTGATGTTGCAACGGTCATGATTAATAAGAAACTCGCAAAGGTGCGCCCAGGGCTTACTACGTACTACGCTCGCCATACGTGGGCATCTATAGCCTTCAACATTGGTATACAAAAGGACGTGGTGTCGCTTGCGCTGGGTCACTCGTTCGGTGTCCGGGTAACTGATACCTACATCAATGTAGACCTATCGAGAGTAGATGAAGCAAACCGCAGGGTTATTGATTACGTGCTATACAACAAAAAATAGCCTTATTTCTTGCGAATTTGCCGCAGAAACGGCTCAAATTGTTTTTGGGGATAGTTTTACGTGCTTACCACGTAAACGCCACAGAACGCAAATTTCGGGGTAAATCGGGAAAAGAGCACAAAAATACCCCAGCGGTGAAAAAGTCGAGTCGCTGGGGTAATAAGTGGAGACCACTTTAAACATTCAGTGATGCAAAGGTACGCTTTTCCTTTGAAAACACCAAATTATTTACCAAAAAATTTCTTTCTCAACAAATCATTGATAAATCGTGACTTGTTGGGCAATGCGTTGAGGAAAGGCAGCAGGTCGTTGTCTATCTGTATGCCAACTAGCTTGACCGTTGCGCCTGCACCCTTCTTCGTTCTCTTGATGTTTCTTTTATTATTCTCCATATCCGTGATTCTTTACTGGTTCTCGATATACGAGGCAAGGCAAGGGGTATTCGTAGGTTCCATTCACAACATCCCAGCTTTCAACCCTTATCGTGTCGCAGTGGTCGCTGATATAATCGCCAACATTAACTGGGCTGTGCTCGGTAGCAAATGCTCTTGCCAGTACTCTTCTTTCGTTCTCAGCCTTCACGTTGATTTCGTGCAAGGCTTCTCTGTACTCTTGTTTTGTCATTGTCTTCTGTCTTTTTTAAATTGCCTATCTAACTTCGTTTTCATTCGGTTCATCTTGTGCTCAAGCCTGCCGATCTGCTTATAAGATAACCACTCCGGCTTGATATTCAACGCAAGCCAGTACTGGCGCATTTCCTTGCAATGCCGGGCGATGCTCGGGAAATAGAGGTGTCGCTCGTATGGGTTGCGAAGGAAGTACTTGCAATCGGATAGCATACGACCAAGCATCATGTATTTATGCTCCTGCCCTTCTCCAAGACTGACAAGCCTTCCGTTGTCCCCGATCCACAGCATTGCTCCCTCTCCCTTCCAATTAAAGTCGAAAGCCTTGCTTACCGGATAATAATAGCCATCGAGCACCGTGCCTTCCTTTAGGTCTCGCCCAATCTCTCGCATGCAGGTTCTTCCCCAGCTGGTCGTTACCTCGACCACTGCTTGTGCTGGTATCTTGTCGTATTCCTTCATATCTTGCCAAATTTAAATTTCTCTTTCAGTGATGTAATACTTGTATGTCACTCCACCCATCTTGACCTTGAAGTGTCGGTCGCCTTCTTCCAGCATTTCTGCAAATGGGTTGTTCCTGAAGGTTTCCTTAATTCGAGAAAACCTTTCCTCCATTATCTCCTTGGTTCTGTAGTCTTCGATGTGACTATCAACTTGCCCAAGGCTATTTTTGCCGTTCAAAATGTATTGTTTCATATCTTGATATATTGTGCAGGGCTTGCGCCCTGCTGATTAATACTTTTCAATCCAATACTCTGTTGTGCGATTCAATCCTAAGCATGCAAATTCAGTCTTGAAATAACCTTGGCGTACCCAGTGAGGATAAAAATTATCGGTTTTTCTATATTCCCTAAACAAGCCGTTCAAGAATTGCTCTGCCTTGTCCTTGCGTGTAAAGTTTGCCAACTCCTCGATTTCCTCGCCTTCTATCTGGCTCTTGATGTAATATTTTGCTCTTGCCATTTCTCTGTCCCCCCCCTTGATTACTTAGCATACAATGTAACTACAAGTCCACGTCTCAAAGCGCAGCGGCAAGCGTCCATACCAGCCTTCAATGCTCGCTTGATGAACTTGTTGAAGAGTTCCGCTCCGATGAGCTTCAAGATTCCGCTTACTCCTACGAGTGTGTTTATCTTCTTGCCATCCTCTGTGCGTCCGAAGACCTTAATACGGAAGTTTGAGTTGATAAACTTTGTTGTGAACTCTAAAACGTTTGAATTTGACTTTTTCATTTTTCTTTGGCTTAACCGTGCTGCCTAGGGCTTAGTTACTGAATGTTTAATATGCTTATCTCCTAAACACGATGCAAAGATATTAATATTTTTCGGTTCCACCAAAACTTTTCCCGAAAGATATTAATATTTTAACTTTTATTGGCTGTTTATGTCGTAAGCACAGCTATTTTCGGTCGTTTTCAGTACGTTTTCTGTCGTTTTCGGTACGCTTTCCACGCTCTATATAATAATAACCTGAACGCATTAGCTAGAATGAATATAATCTAACTCTCATATCCCCTACCCCTTTTCTCTCAATGAAAAGTGTTCTTCGCACAAAAATGGGCAGAAAAACGCTCTCCTGCGCTTCCTGCCCTTTTAAAGATATTATGATTGAACCTATTGAACTCTCTTCTTGATGAACTCCTTTATCCAGTTTACCGCAAGAAGGAACAGAAACAGAATCACGCAATCGCCAATGAATAGCCTTACCTTTTGCCATGTGCTCGCTGGCTTCTCTACCTCCTTGGTCTTGTATCGGTTCACGTAATACTTTATCTTTACGGTGTCTGTCACGAATTTATAAATGTCGCCCACGATGGTGTCCGTCTTGGTCGTTGTCCTCCATCTGGTAGTCGTAAGATTATGCCACCGCTCCTTGATTAAAGTGTCGCCCTTGATGTACACCAGCACGCTGTCATGTTTGATTACGCTGTCCTGCTGCCGGGTGTCCTGCCAGTGGATCTGTCGCTGGTTCACGCTGTCACGTCTTACGCTGGTGTGTGCGCTGTCGTGATAGACTATGTTATTTGTGGCTGATTTAGCGCAGGAACAGCCAAAAATCAAAAGTGGGGTAATTATAAGCATGGCGAGAAATAACGCCACAGAACGCAAATTTCGCCCTTTTCTTGGATTCTCCATACTTTATAAACTTTAGATTAATATGTTTATTATGCAAGCACCTCAATTTTCAAGGCTTCCTTGGCTCGCTTCAAATACTTCTCGCAGGCTGCCAGTCCTTTGTACCCACCATTGATGCGCTTGCGGATAGCCTTCAGGTCGTCTTTGTCTGCCAGTTCATTGCAGCCGAAGGTGTCGAATACCCACATCGAGGATTTTGTCGCTCCCAGAGAACGCTCCAGAAGTTCGGGACTTCCCACAACATCGAAGCCGCAATAATTGGCATACTTCCGATAGTTGGCTCGCCCGGTAATCTGAATAAGACCTCTGCCCTTATACTTCACGCCATCGCCCTGCTGGGTGTTTCCGAGGTCTTTCCTGCCCTCGTAGGCTCTGCCGCTTGCCAGTTCCTTTGTGTATCTCAACTCTCCGCTTTCGTGGGCAATCTGTGCGAGATAGTGCGCCATCCTTAGTGGGGTGTTGATGTGGAAATGCTCTGCCCATCCGTTTATGATTGGAAGATAGGTGTCTGCCCTGCTGCCTGCATTCGGCATTACCTTTAGAAGTTGCGCTCTAGTTATCCTCATTGTCTCCTCCTTTCTTCCGCTCTTCCTTCATTATCTCGACAACCGCCTTCGCAATTTCGTCCTTGTTCTCGAGGATCACCTGCATCGTGCGGTCTTGCTTGCGTATCTCAGCCTTCTCGTATGCCTTCTCTCGGATGCTCTTGAACTCGCACAGAAGCAGATACACCGTCCAGGCAATGGCGAACAGAGGGAAGGGAGAGATAATACACGTAGCCACGTCCATAAGCGAAGCGATACCGAATGTCGGGAAATACTTCTTCGCCTTGTCGCACGTCTTCTTCAATCCGGTTGAAGTTCTTGCAACATGCAGTTCCTTCGCCTTCTGTATGCCTGCTATCAGGTCAATTGTCATCGCTATCAATATTGTGGCGAAACAGATAAAAATTACTAGGGCGCACAAATAAAGGTGGTGCACCTGAAAATCGTGAAATACTTCGCTCATATCAATTTATTTTTTTTGGTTATTCCAATTTCTCCCAGTCGATGGTCACGCCCTTCCCGATGATGTCTGCCGTCCACCTGCAGAATGCCATACCCTCGTATCCGTCCGGATCACTGGCTACGGCAATAGCATACTGTACGCAGTCGCTCTCGGTCTTGATTACCTTCGGGTAGAAGTCCGCATAAGCCATATTTGCCAAATAGAGAATATCCCCGAGGGTCGTGCCCTTTGAGATTATCTCGTTGTTTGTCGCCAGCCGGATTTCGTCTACCGTCCAACGGTGGCTCGTTCCGTCTACGTTCTTCATCTGCTCGCTTGCCTTGATTGCTAGCTGTTTCGTGAAGTGGTAGCCGTGCTTGGCAACGTATGCCGCGTACCCACTGGCTCCCATGAGTGCCTTTGCTGCCTTCTCGTATGGTAAGCTGTGGATGATGTCGCTCTCTTGGTGCTGGTGTCGCTCTTCCTCGCTATCGCAGGAATGGCGCAAAACGATAATTTTCTTCATTGTGCGCCCTCCTATCCTAGTTTGTCGAGTAACTGTTTAACCATGCCACGAATGCCGCTTATATCGCCCTCAAGTGCCTTGAAACGCTTTTCGGTTTCCTGCTTCTCCTTGATTGCCGGGTTCAAAGCTGCAAGAAGTTCTTCGCCCTTCGCTTTCCGCTCCTTGCTTGGCTCGTATGCCTTGATTATCTCATCGGCTTCATTTACCAATTTCCCGACTTCGGGCAAAAGGTCTGCCTTGTCGGTTGCCAGTACGGTTTCGCCTGCAAAGGTTACTCCCAGGTGTTCGGGGATAGTGTAGATTGTCTGCTTTCCCTCCACCTCGATTGTTACGTCTCGCATGGGCTGTCCGCTGCTGGAAATGGTTGCGATGCCAGTGTTGATGTGCGGCTGGTTGTCTACGACCTTGCCTTCCTTAACTTCCACCGTCTGCTTGTCTAGCAGATAGACCGGGTGATTTCTTTGTATATTCTTAAATTCCATGATGCGCTCTTTTAAAATAATTCGATAAATAGACAAAAAGGGGTCTCACTGATAGAACAGCGAGTTGCCCCTTGATAGATTTTGTTCAGACCGCCTACGCTCCAGTGGTGGTTGTGGTGGTCTTCAACGCTGCAATAAGTTCAGCGTTCTGTCTCTGCTGGCTCAACTCCAGGCGTGCATCGTTGTACCGCTGCTGCAAATCCTGCTGCCAGTGATTGTTCAGTACATCGATAACTCGCTGGGTGTTGTCTTGGTTCGAGCGGATGATGTCGCACTTATCCTGCTGCATCTGATAGCCTAGTGCCGAGAATCCTCGCTCTATGCTGCGGTTGTTGAAATCGAATCCTCGCTGCATTGAGTTCTGGATGTCCTTCTGCCCGAGCTGGTTGTCGTAGCCCATCTTGATGATGTTCTGCTGGGTCTGGCAGCAGCAGTCCTTCAGTGCCATAATCATCTGCAAGTTACCCTGCGAGATAGCATTGATTACTCGCTCTGCCGAATAACCAACTTGTCCGCTTATCTGCTGGATGCCTGCCTGAATGCCGCAAACAGAAGACTGCAATGCGTTGAAGTCGCAGTTCAAGTTAGCCGCCAGCGTCTTCAAGTCCTGGTTGTTGCCCTGGATTGCTCCCATCAACAAGTCGCTGTTGTGGTTGTCGCTCATCTGAGTGCGAAGGCTGTCTATCTGAGACTGGATTTCGGAACGCTGAACGTTGCCGTTCTGTCCGTTCCAGCCATCACCGTACATAAACCTGAACATTCCCAGCATCATCATGTAGGCGAATGGGTTGTTCCAACCTCCACCCATACCACCGTTCATTGCTGCCAGCATAGTCGCTGGATCATTGTCTCTACCTCTAGCGAGCAACGCTGCTGCTAGGTTGTCATTGCCACCGTCCCCAGTGCAATAAACTTTTTCGATAGTGTCTGCCATAAAATTTTGAGTTAATTACGTTACGGAAACCAAATATTGGAATCCGCTGCAAAGTTACTCTGATTTTCGGCTCGCTCCAAAAAGTTAGTACACTGGTATTTATCGAATTATTGTCAAAGAACGCTTTTGGTTATTTTCTTTTTGTTTCTTGATTAAACACAAATCGGCTCAACGTCCTTGTTTAGAAGGGTCGCTTGTGCCGTGGCAAGTCGATAAACTCGAGACGTGCCGATATAAGTGTAAGCCATCTTGCAAAGATGTCTCACTGCTGGAACGGTGCGGTTTAATACGATCGCAATGGTCGTAATGCTGAAGCCTGCGTGTATCATCTGTTCAACGACCATACATCGTGTCATTACGAGGTTTTCGGCTCTCGACTTGCCGAGAACATCTTCTCTTGTAATGCTCAACTCTCCGCTCGGCAGTTCAATAGCGCAACACTTGATTACGTTGTCTATAACTCGCCATAGTTCTTTCTCCTTGTCATTCATACGATTTTATTTTGTTCATTAATTTTAGTTTGACTTATTTTCAACAAACTCTGCAACTAATAGAGATTTTTCATTCGTCATGACTAGTCGTGCATAGGTATTGAATGCCGTTTTCAAAACTCTAGGATTCGTTGGTCTCGGACCGTTTATATTCTCCATTTTTATCATGAAGTGCTCGTTATTATGAGTGCAATACGTATAACCTCCTTGCGCTCCGTAGAAGGCAATCTCAAGAATACCTCCTATAGGTGCATCTTTGTACCAATTATAGATATTGATATCTGATGCTGTATCCATGAGGATAATCTGATGGTTTGCAACAAACGGAATATTAATACGACCTTCATCGTCTCTGTCATCAGAGTAACTGCTATTCATAACAATAGCCGTGCCGAAACTTGATTTTATTTTCGCCCAAAGCTTCTTTAGTCCAATTTCATCTAAGAAATTCATACAAACCTCCTTTCTAATCTAATGCATCGATTACCGATGTTGGGATTGCGCTGTCTGCTGTAGCTCCTGAAGATATACCATCAAGCTTGGACTTGTATGCTGAAGTGAAGTCGTGGGTAGAAAGTCCCTTTCCGCTTACCACGTCAACCTTCTTTGATAGAGCTACATTTACGTCTGCTGTCTTAGCATAAGGCGACAAGTCGTAGGTGGTGTTCGTGTCAGTCCATGGAACGTTAACGTATGCCTTCTCTCCACTCAACAGAACTGGATAGTTTCTTCCGTTGGCTGCATAGCCTACTTGGATACCCCCTCGTGTACCGTTGGCTGCAAGTGGAAGAGAATAATTGTTTGCGTTGACTTCAATTCCATCAAGTTTAAGTTTATCACCAGGAAGCATTACACCCGTTGTAGCATTTGTAACTGCTGGTAAATCTATATTAAAAGAGTTAGAATCAGGTCGTGTTATATGTAGGTATATACCTCTAAAGTTTGGACCTTGTAGAGTACGATCTAATATCTCAATATTACTAATTGTCTCACTTTTCTTAGCATAATTAGCAAGGTCTACTGTAGCACGGAAGTCTCCGAGTTTCTCCCACTTGGTCGCATCGTATGTGGCTGAAATATCGCCTGTATAGACGTACTCCGCATACTTATTGTTGGCGGTATCGGAATCCTTTACGAGGTAAATGTGCCGTTTGATGTTGCTCGTAGGCAATTCGGTCACTACCTCTGCCACCGTGGTGTCGAGATTGCCGAGGTTGGCAAGTGGCACGTTGCCGTTAGCATCGAGACCTGCGATGCCGTTGTCAGCATTCAAAGTCCTCACGCTTCCGTCTGCCATCAACACTTGGGTTGCAGTGCCGTCAGTCTTGACAACTTTTGGTGCGGTTAACTCTCGACATGAAATATGGCCAGTAGATCCGTCTAACCTGATTGTTTCTCTTGGTTCATTAACTATTTTTGCTAAACTAATGGAATTAGATTCAATAGCTACTGCACCATCTTTATTATTTACATAAAAATTACCAGTAAGCGTTCCACCGGTCAAAGAAAGGTAGTTCTTGCCTACCCAGCTTTTAATTTTCTCCCAAAAATAAGCTAAACCTATTTCATCTAAAAATTTCATAATCTATTGCTTTAAAATGTTATTTACTAGTAATATCTGTTATCTGTTCCTCCGTGATTGCTGGAGGGAAGTCCTTCGTCACGATGTCGGTCACTCTGTTTGAAATATCCTTGTAGATGTCCGTGCCGAGTTTTTTTGCTGTCACGCTGCCGTCTCTGATGTTTCCAGTTGATATACAGTCCTCGGTCTGATGGTCGTGTTTGACCGCTCCCGGTTGTAGTTTATCTGAGGTCACACAATTGGATGCTAGGTGTCTGTTCTTTACAGAGCCATCGGCAAGCTTCGCTGCCGTTATCGCCCCATCCGCAATTTGCGCTTCCGTTATTGTTATCTTGGCGAGTTCACTCTTGATAATCCTAACGACTGCATCGTTCTCCAGTTTATCGTCCATCATGGCAAGCATCCTGCTTAACTCGACAACGATGTCGTAAATTTCCGTGCCGACACGCACCGCTGTGTTTTCTCCAACCTGCGTTGCATCTCGTATCAGCTCTGCCATACGGAGCATTTTTTGAATATCCTCGTTCATGTCTTATGTGCTTTTAGTTGCCTATTGCGTGAATGTGTGCCCTTGTTCCTCGCTGTGCCTTCACTTCTCCTTTCGAGGTGAATGCCTTGAGATATTCGAGTGCATCTGATAAATATCTTTCTGCCATGTTCATGATGTCGTTGTATTGCTTGTTGTTCGACAAATCTTGAACATGGTCTGAATAATCGTCTCTGTGGCGCATTCCACCTGCTCGGCTTATAATTGTGCCATCGGAACGAAAAAGCCTCGCATACGTGAAATAAGCGAGTGCTTTGCGTATTCCGCTGGTGTACTTCTGCACCTTGGTTTCGTCTTGGCTGCAATCGCCCTCCTTCTTTGTGGTGTATTCGCCACCGTCCAGGAAAGTTGCAGGCTGGAAATCGGTCAATACGGAATCGCCCCACTCTCCCTGCTCGGTCGCTGCCTTGAACCGCTCCCACCCGATGGCTGGTATGATGTTCGCATCTTCGCATTCCCGAATGTATGCGTTCACTTCATCCTCATCTAGGTGTGTGCTGGTCGGTCGTGCCAGTTCTCGGAACTGATCAACCGTGATAAGTTGTTTTCTTTGTTCTCCCATAGGCTCAATCAATTAGTCTATCGTGTTGTTACCTGCCACCTCGCTGCTGATATACTTTAGCGGCTGTAGCTTGGGGTATAGGTTCTGAATGGCTGGGTCGTGCCAGCTGTTAAAAATCTTCTTGAAGGCTCGCTCGATGAAACGCTGCTCGGTTGTCACTTCGCCAGCATAGTATTCGTAAGCGTCCTGCATAACTTGTCCGCTGAATCCCAGCTTGCCAATACGGATGGAGTAGAAGAGTTCTTGGTGAAACTGGGCGTAGATGCGCTCGATAACGCTGCTGTCGGTCACGGAAAACTCCTTGTCGAAGTTTTTTGTCGGGAAGGCGACAACCTTCGGTTCGTCTTCCTCGTTCTCCACCTCTACAGCTAGAATCTTCGCTGTGTTCTCGTCCCCTTGGAACTGCAAAAGGTCTTCATCGGAAATCATCTGTCCGCTCTCCACCTCTTCGCCATTCTCATCGAACTTTGGAACGCCCTTTTTGGTTACAAGCATACACGATACGAGGAAGTTGTTGCGGACGTTTCGCATCTTGACGTTCCCAAGTCCCTCATCGGTTGAAATCTCCGTGATGGCTGAATCGTAGCTGGCTGTAGGATAAATAAACTGTCCGTCTAGGCTCTGCCATAGAATCTGCCCCTTGTAGCTGTCGATGCCTCCTGCGTTTTCAATCTGCTCAAGGACGATGTCGGGGTCGGGGTTGAAGACGTTGATGCGCTCAATAGTCTTCTCGTTTACCATCAACCGCTTTCCGTTCCTCGTTTTCTTCTGCTCCCAGTCTGGATGCAGCAAGACGTGCGCCACGCTCCCCTTGTCGTCCGTCTCTTCAAGGCGGCAATTTTCAAAGGGTACGTGGCTCACGCTCGACACCTGCCCTAGAACGTTGTAGTTTACATGAAGGGCAAAGCCTCCAAAGCGTGCGAGGTCTTGCGCTACGTTCCGGAGCAAATCGTCTGCCGTGTCCCCCTGCGGGTTCATCGCCAACGATGCTAGAATGTCGCTATCGAAGCCGTAGCCCTCAATAAATCGGGCATATCGGTTAAGGCACAGCATTGCCGTACCGCTGGCTTCCGTGATGCGTGCGAGGTTCTGCGGATAAAGATTATCATATCCGTATGCCTGCATCTTGAATCGGCTGACGTAGCCAATATCAACTCTTCGCTTTGGCTTCTTAACTGTCTTAACGTTCATATTGCTTGTGTCGTTTTACTTGTTGTTTTACTCTTCTTCCTTGCCTGCTTTTTCGGCTTGGTCGAGGTCTTTCTTCTTGTCGCTGCCTGCTGCTTTTTCGGCAGGATCTTTCCCGGTGGTATCATCTGCACCGCTGTCGCTGCCTGCTGGCGGCTGCTTGTTCTCGATGAGTTCATCGCTGGGTATCTTCTGAAAGTAGCTTTCCATGTGTGGGTACTTCGTCAGATATTCATGCGCTACCTTGTCGGTCAGGTTCTCGTTCGTGAAAATCTTACCATGGTAGAAGTCCGGGCAGGAAATGATAAAACCTGCCTTCATTGCGTAATTACATGTTTTTGGCATTGCCTTTTCTTTTTTGAGTTTTAGATAAATTTCGATTAAAGCATCGTGGTAACACTGCTGGCAGGTTGTCGGAACAAAACGCTTGCGTGTTACCTCGAAATATAGAGTTTCGATTACTGCCTTGTCGGTTGCATCAAAGGGACTGTCGAAACGTGCCTTCAACTCCTCGACCTTGGCTGTTGCTTCCTTGTATGTCATAGGCTACGCTGCTGCTTCCGTCAGAAGGCTCTTATACTTGGCTGCTGTGGTCTCGCTGTCTGTGTCGAAGAAGAAATAAGCTGCCTTCGGTACGCTCTCCTCTTCCAGCGTGATAAGCCAGCCACCCTCGGTGTCGTCTGAGTACTTGTCGTTCTCGCCTGCACTTGCCTTCAGTGCCTGCGCATATCCGAACACCTGATACTCTGCATTTCCGTCCGCTCCCTTAGAGAGGTTGCGCAGGATGATAACGAACTTTCCGTTCGCCAGTCCGTCAATGATATTTGCGCAAACGTCAGGTGTGTTTGCCAATACCACGACTGCTACGGTATTCTTCCAGCTGTTGCGATACGTGCCAACGGTAAGCTCGGTCTTGGTTCCAGTGAATGGCTTGCTGCCTTCCTGCCGGATAGCGTATGCTTTCTTGCCAGTTTTCAAAACTAATGTTTTAATTATATTGCCCGCTACAACGGACTTGGTGAAGTCGATGTCGTCTCGGTTGATGATAAGTCCATCGCCCTCCAGTCCCTTTGTTACTTGGTCTTCGCAAGGGATGATGATGTCCTGAGCGATAAGGCTCTCGCAAGTTGTTGCCATATTAATTCGTTTTTAATTGTTATATCCCCAACACCGTTTTGTGGGTGTTGAGGATTGTCAAAATAACTTAATACTAAACTGAAAATTCGGAGCGATTAGTAAGCTGCATGGATCATGCCCTCTTCGAGGAGAGCCGTTCCAATCTTACCAGTAGCATAGAGATAGTTTCTGCGCTCCTTCTGGTCGAACCAGATGTCGAGGTCGCTGATGAGATTGTCTGCATCTGTACCAATCATAAGGTGCTTAGGGTTGCAGAATACCGCACGGTGTGGAAGGTTGACTGTCGTTGCGCCCTTCTCGTATGCTTTAATCATTCTGTCCCAGATGCCGACACGTGCAATCTTCACTCCGTTGTAGGTCGCTACTTCGAAGCCATCGAATAACTTCTCCCATGGCATAATGTCGTGGTAGGTCTTCTTGAGGTCGTAGGTTAATGCGTCAGCAAGCGAGCGTGTCATGAGCAATACGGCATCGCTGTCGTCAACGATACGTGTGTCTGCATCCATCAAAATGGTGTCTACAAGTGTAGTAGCCGCACCACTCTTGCGCAATGCAGAAATCTGCAATGATGCCGTGGTCTCGCTGTTGGCTGCGATGGCGGTATGTTTGGTCGCTGTGGCTGTAAAGATGCGCTTGAACAGACCATCGCAGACGTTGAAATTACTGACATCTAAGCCTGCTGTCAGCTTGCCGCCACCGCCACCTTCTTCACTTGCCAGTGCTGCTTCCTTGTCGCCAAGCCAGCCGAAACGCCAAATCATCTGCTCCATGGCTCGCTGGAGTGCATCTGCATAGATTGTCATAAAGTCGGTGCTGGTGAGGTCGCCAATGGCTGTACCAGTCTTCAATGAATACTCAGCGATGGTTCCCTTCAATGCCTCGTAGCAAATCTTAATAGGAATCTCCCACTGTCCGAGTTCCCAACGCTTCTGAGAATTTGCGATACCCTTCTCCTCATAGGTAGGGTCGCAACCGCCCCCCTTCTTACCGACCATTTCCATCTCTCCGAGAAGAGCGATAGGGTCTTTCTCTTTGACCTTCTGAATGTTCACGAATGAAGAGAAATCTTCATCGTTGTAGAAGGTTTCCTGCACGGCATCCTTGATGCTTGCGAGGTTTTCTGGCTCGAGTTTAAGGTTCTCAAGCTGCTGTTTTGTAAATCCTGCCATTATTTTCTTTTGATTTAATGGGTTAATACTTGATTATTTCTTGCCCTTTTTGTGGAGCTTGGCAAGTCTCTCCTTGATGGCGTTCTTGCCTTCCTCGACAGCGTTCACGTTGTCGCCTGCGCCCTTGCCGCTTGGCTGTCGCTGCGCTGGCTGGTAGTGGCTGCTGTAGCCTGCCAACACCTTCTCAGCACCGCCTGCCATCTTCACGGCATTCAGGATGCGCATGTCTTCCTTGCTCTTTGCGAGTTTCTGTGCGCCTGCCAGCTGTGCCTTGGTGTCGTTCAACTGCTGTTTGAGTGCTGCTACCTGCTGCTTCAACTTGGCTAAGGTGTCGTCGGTGCTTGATGCGCTGCCGCCTTCACCGCCTTCATTGCCTTCATTGCCTTCATTGCCTGCGGTCTGAATGTCGGTAATTACACCGTCCTCGACAACAATTGTCTTACCGTCCGGCATCTCGAATGTTCCGTCCGGACTTGCCTTGTCGCCAACTTGTGGATCTCCCTCTTCACGCTCAACGGTCAGTGTCTGTCCGTCTGCTGTGTTGAGTTCCATCGCCTTTGGCTCTGCCTTGGCTTGTGGCTCTGCCACCGCCTGCTCTGCTTCCTCCAGTGTCTTCACGCCCAACTTGGCGAGAATCTTGTCGAGGAGAGAAGCCTTTACTTCTGTCTTTTTCTCCATTGCTTTTGGATTTTGTTGTTTTGAATTAATAAAATTTTCTATGTTGCGTTTTGATGCGCTTGCGCTGAGTGGTACAATGGTGCTGCTGATAAGACCTAGGCGCAAAGCCTCGCTGGTGTTGATGAAGATGTCCTTATCCATCAAGGCTTGTATCTCTTCCCGGTCGCACTCGCACCGCTCTACGTATGCGTCCACCATCTTATCCTGCCACATCTGCATTTCCTCGCCCAGGTTCTTCAAGTCCTTTGCGTTCAGCTGGTCGCCCAACCCCCAGCCGGGAACCCAAGGGTTGTGCAGGAGGAAGGCAGCGTTCTCGTATGCCTTGCGGCTCTCCTTTGGTGCTGCGAGCATGATGATTGTTGCCATGGATGCTGCCTTGCCCTCAACGGTGCAGGAAATCTTCTTGCCGCTCTGCCGCAGTCGGTCGTATATCGCCCAACCTTCGACAACAGAGCCGCCATTGCAGAAGATGCGCATATCGATTGTATCATCGTCTTTCGGTATGCTTGCCGCGAAAGCATCTATGTCTTGAAAACACACGCAATCGCCTCCCCACCATTGATACCAGAACTTGTTGTCTTGGCTGTCGATGTCGTTGTATATTCTGAGTTTTGCCATTGAATCGTGATTTTTAAGTTTTAAAACGCTGCAAAGATACGATATTTTTCAATATGTTTATCTCGTAAGCAGTTAATTTTTCTAAACAAGCCGAAATTTTGCGCTCTAAGCGGATTTTATCGCCTTGGGTGTGTAACTTTACCACATTCAAGCGAAAACCGCTCAGAACACAAATCTTGAAGAAATAACTACCCTTTAAATCCTGCCGATATTCTCTATCGTCTGCACTCTCCGCTGGGTGCGGTTTATCTCTTCCACGCTCACTACTGGCTGTGGAGCCATCTGATACCCTCTAGCTACAGCTGCCGCCAGCATATCCATGCCTATGTTGCTGCTCCCGTTGTTTACTACGATAGGAACACCACCGCCTAGCTGGTTGAATGCGGAGAGAATAGGGCTGAACATTGAAGTCGCCTTGGCTGTCATTACGCTCTCGCCATTGGATAGCCTTGCCGGGATGCTGTCGCTCGTTCCAGTGCCTGCGCCTTGGACGTAGCCACCAGTGGAGAAGCCCTTGATAACCGATTTCGCTCCTGCAAACGCTGCCTTAACAATAGCCGTCAATGCCGCAGCTTCTGCAATGCCCAATAAACCTTTCTCGGCAATCTGTGTTACCTTCAGTTTCGTAAGGATAAAAGGTTCAAGAATGTTCAGTGCAGTAATAAGCATTGATTTTAAGAAAGCCTTGCCCTTGGCTGTTTCAGCTTCAAACATCTCATCCATAGCAGATGCCAATCCGTCCGCTATCTGTTGGTAAATTGCCTTGAACTTTTCTTTTTTAGCTTCTTCCTCATCAATAAGAGCTTGATTTTTCTTCTTTTGAATTTCAATCAATGTATCTGCAAGAGATTGGTCGAGCTGTTTATGCGCTTCCGTGTTCTCTTGGGTCATTGCTAGCTTCTGCTCTAGGAAAGCCTTGTATCTCTCCAGCTTGGCTGAATCGTCTTCCTCTCCAGTGCCACCGTTCATGATGTCCGCATCCCTGCGTGCCTTCTCTGCTTCCTCGAACTCCTTGTTGAGTTCGTCCACAATCTCCTTGGCTTGGTTCTTGATGTCCTCTTTCACCTTAATCATGATGTCGAGAAGTTTTGCCTGCATTTCCTGCGCCTTTTCCGCTCCGATTTGCCCTGCCGCAACGTATGCGTCAATGCTCCTCGCTACCATGTTCTTCTCAAGCTGTTCGAGGTCGTTGCTATAGTCTCGCTCGTTGTCGTACATGCCTGCGAGGTATCGCTTCTTTGCGTCCATTACTTGCTCGTTGTACTTGTACTGGATAAGCGCAATCGCTTCCTGCAATTCCTTTTCCTGCTTCTTCCTGCGCTCGGCTTCCTCCTTTGCCGCCTTGTCGGCTGCTGCCTTCTCCTTCTTGGTCTTAGGGGTAGTGCTGGCGATATTAGTGCCGTCCTTGAGCTTTGTATTGTCGGTTGTGGCGGTCGCCATGGATGGCGCATCTGCGCTGACTGGTATCTTGATGTTAGCATGGTTAAAAGTATTCTTCATGCCACCCACGATAGCATCAGCCATTCCGCTGCCGAATTTCTTCAAGTCTCCCCAAGCCTCCTTCACGGTATTGCCAAGACCCGAAAAGATGGAGTTGAAGCCGTCTCGCATCTTATTCACGTCAAAGGAGAAAAAGCCCTCAAACATCTGCAACAGTCCCCTCACTGGTCTTGCAACAAGCTTAATGGCATCTATGATGATGTTGAAGGCAAGCAAGGCAACCTGCCCGACAGACTTAAACGCAAAGCCTATCAACTGAATCAATCCCCTAAATGCCACGCTTTGGTTATAGAGGTTGATGATAGCCCTCAATAGTTTCGTTAGATGGTTGCTTACGAATGTTGCCGCCTGAGCCTTCATCATTTCAAAGCCGCCACCAGTAACGTCAAAGAGTGCACTTGCGGTATCCTTCAAACGCTTGTTGGCTTCCACCTGCTTTTCCTGAGCCTTGGCAACATCACCGGATTGTTCCTTGACCTTATCCATGTTCATCTCAATGTCTCCGAGGGTCTCGATGTACTTTAGTCCTGCATCCTCGCCAGGACCTCCAAATATATCTGCGATGGCTGTTCCTACCTTGGCTGATGAAGCAGGGAACTCCTTTAGCTTGTTACCGACCTCCTGCATGATGTCGAATGTGGTCTTGCTACCGTTTTGCAGTTCTTTCTGAACTTTCTTGCTTGATATACCTATGCCATCCAATGCGGCTGCTGTTGCGGTAGTCATCTCTCGAAGTCTAAGATTACCCTCCTTGATGGTGTCAAGACCCTTATCAGAGAATATTCCCTGCTTGGTGGCGTTGGTTGAAATTGCCACGAATTGCTCCGCATTCAATCCAGCCTCCTTCAGGTACGTTGGGTATTCCTTCACGTTCTCTAGGAACCCATCACTAGCATTCGCACCAGCCACAAAGCCATCTTGCAAGAGCTTTAGCGATTCTGATACACTGATGCCGAACTGCTTGCTCATTACATTTGCGGATTGCAAGGTTTCGCCAAAATCCACGCCAAACGTCTCGCTGATTGCCAAGGCTTGATTTCTCACTGATTTCATTTCGTCACCGAAAAGCCCAGTGAACTGCATGGTCTTGCGTGTGGCTTCCTCTATGCCCTTGTTGTAGTCATAGAACCATTTGAAAGCCATTCCGACACCAGCCACACCTGCCATGGCGAGGAAATAAGGGTTGGTCAATAAGGAAAGAGCCGTATTTTTCAACGCACCAAACTTTACCCTTAGGTCTTCCACGGACTTTCCCATTTCCATGACCTTTCCGATTCCAGTATCATTAACAACATCAAAACCGAAAAACTCGGTGTTCTGTAGGTCGTCAGCCGCCTTCATCATGGAATCGTAATAGCTGCCGACACTGCGCTGAAATCTTCCAGTAGCCTCCTCAGCCTCTTTCAGCTCCTCTATCAAGTCTTGGATATGCTCCTGCATCTCCTGACCCTTGGAACTATCACGCTCGGCACGGCTCATCTCATCGTAAGCCTTGGTGGCATTGGAAAGCTGGGCACGCAGCTGCTTCAAGCTGCCCTCCTGCTCGTTCTCTGTGCGCACGTTGTTCTGGATCTCCTTCTGCAAGGCTCGCACGTTGTACTGGTACTCTTTGATGGTTGCGTTGATGGCTTCCGTCTGCACCTTCATCTCGTTGGTCGTGATGGTCTTGTCTTTTTCCTGCTGCTGCAAGTCCTTGATACTTGCCTTTAGCTGGTCTATCTTCTCTTTGTATCTGATGATGCCATAGATTGCATCCTCGTACTTGACCTTGATGTCAAGAATCTGCTGTTTGTCTTCACTTACCATAGTTCGTTCTTTTTAGTTGTTCAACTCTATCATTGTAACCTCGCAATATCCGCTGTTTGTGGTCTTGATTTCGAGAACCGCAAAATACGCTCCATACTGGGCAAGGTACACTGGCTTCGTCTCGTCAAAATCCAGAATATCCAAGTCCGACAGATTGAGCCGCTCTGTGATTACGTGCGCCTTGGTGATGCTTGCTGCAAGCTGCTTGTACTTCGTATCGAAGATGTTCTGAAGGTCAATGTCGAATCGCAGTGCCGCCTGCTCCTTGTCATCCCTAAGCGTCATTATTCGCTCCTTGCATCCCTTATACTCTCCACCATTCTTCATGCCGAAAGAATCCAGTGTTCTTATCGGTATGCGGTTGTCATCGCTGGCTGCAAAAGGTAGCGTCCACGTGTCCTGCTCATTGTCCAAAGTCTGGTTGCTGATTACGAGGTCTGCATCATAGTCCCCGGTTGTCTCTTCGTCTTCCTTCCACTTGTAGCGGTTGTGTTGCATAAAGTCTGAAACGGAATACTCGCTTTTCCGTGGTGCACCTTGGCGGTCATACGGAATGAGTTTTCCGCTCCAGTCGTAGGCGTTCGCCTTGTTTGCCCAAACTCTGGTAAACATGATAAACTGCACCTGCGTGCTGTTGGTCAGTTGCCTAGGGAACGAGCCAGTTATCAAAGCCAGAAACTTAATGAAGTTTGTTACCTCGATTTCAGGCAGGTTTATGCCGATAGGGAAACTTCCACCAATCGGAACGCTGTCCCCACTCTTGACGCTCGCAGTGATTTTGCCGCCATAAACGGAAGGCATGTTGACTGTGTTTATTCCGTGCATGATAGTCTCAAACGTCAGTACATCGTCCTTCTTTAGCGATATAGTGTTTGTCCCTGCCGAAAGCAAATAAAGATAGCCATCGATAGCATATCTGCGTAGTACGACCGGGTACTTAACCTGTCCATCCTCGTACTTCAAATCTCCGAACTCGTATTCCTGCGTGGATGCCTCACCTCCGGTGGTACTTGGTGTTGTTACTGTCATTTTCACGCCCATAGGCAACTGAATCTCCGCTGCGTCTTCAAACTGATGTCTGACGTAGTATTGCACTTGCACATCAAAGGTCAGTTCGCAATCCTTCGTTATCGTCAGTTTCTGTACATCGCTACCAGTGCTTGGTGTGACTGACGTCAATGAGTTGTTGACGGAAAAGGAAAGTGCTCCCAGTCCGTCACGGCTCTTAACGTCTGCGGTCAGATTACCGATGATTGTCTTGTCGTCTGCCTTGTTGTTGATTATAGGCACAACGAGGTTGTTCAACATCTTCTTTGCTTCATCATCCTGCCAAACGAAAGATACGCCCGACTTCCTCGCTATCCTTGACAATAGCCAGTTTACGGTCACACATGGCTGCAAGAATTTTGGGGACGTTTTATATTCATCCACCGCCACATCATCGCCTACGAAATCCTCCTTATTATCGCCATATATCATTTCGTGCATAGGTGTCAGCCCAGTAACTGATAGCGACAGAGTGCTGTAATATTCGGCAGGTGCATTCACTACGAGGTATGCAGCTCTAGCCTCTCCTCTGATGGTGTATACTTCCAGCGTCTCATCTTCTCCGCTCACGGATATAACCCGCATGTACTTATCCAGTACTGCATAGCTTCTGTAATCGCCCTTTCCTTGCGCTTGCACCTTTGCCGTTGATGATGGCAAGAAAGGGATAAGAGCACAGATCATGTTCGATGCGCTCTCTATATTTCCGCTTATATACTTTCCGACCTCTGTACCTGTTCTGATGCGTCCACGGCTAGGCGAGTATTGTGTCGTGGTATATTTATTCCTCTGCACCAAATTAATGCCAAAGTTATCTTTGCTCTCAATTCGGTATGGATTGTAATAAGCAAAGAATATCCCATTGCTCACGGCTTCCTCCCTGGTGTTTGGAGTGTTGTACTTTTCAAAAAGCACTCTGTCTGTCACTCCCAGTTCGTTCAGTTTCATTCCGCTCTCCAGTAGCTTCGTGAACGCTGGCATTATACCCCAATAGATTGAGACCTCAACATTTTCCTCGATGCTCAGAACGTTCAAGCGTCCGTCCTTGATAATTTCCACACCACCACGGAAATAACTGCACTTATGGAAAATATAGGGGTATCTGCTGCCGCTCTTCGGTCTATCCGCTTGCTGCAAAACTGAAAGGTTGTGCACCGTCCGTGGCAACTGGATGGTGTACGTGTAGTTCGAGGTCATTTTCGTGACGTCACGAAAAAGGTTGCTCTTGATGTCGAGCACCACATCGGTGTTCTCCGGCAAGTCCATCAAAACACCGTCAATGTAAAGTTGCTGGTCTATCATAGTCTCTGAACGTTAATGTTGTTAATAATCATTTCGCACACGAAATCCTGCAAGCAAGCTGTGCTCTTCGTGTAGCTTCCTGCCTTGATTGTTACGCTCATCCACATGTCTTCCTCTTGCGTCCAGTCTCCCCCTAGGTACATGTCAACGACTGGGCTGCTGGCTAGGTCTTGTAGCATATCGAACGTATCACTGTCAACCAACGGAGCACAAAGTTTGATTGAATCCGTACGCTCGTATCCCTGCCTTCTTCCATTATCGCCATAGTAGCCGTATAGATAATCGGCTAAATTGTTGCGTATGAAACTCAGGTCGCTGGCTATCTCCCTCGTTTCCTCCCCAGCCGCAAAGAGCCAATAGCGGATGAATCCGTGCCGGTCAATCCAACGCAGATAGATACCACTCTCAGCATCGTCTCTGTCGATGCGTAACAATAGTGACTGCTTACCTCCGGTGGTTAATCTGAAAGTAAGGTCGAAAGTATTGTCAAACGTTCCCTGCTGAATCTCTCCATCATAATCGTATATGTTCCAGTATTTTGCACCACTAGGCAATATGCCTGCGTAGAAGTCCACCATACCGTTAACCGGAATCTTCAGTAGCTTATTTGGTGCTCCCTCGTAACCGATTAGTAGGTTTGCGTTCAACTTGCTTAAGTATATGCCAAAGGTGAACGGATAATGAGTAAACCATGTAATACGTTTGTAGCCGTTCCAGGTCTCCCCATACTTTGGTGCGCCCCAAACCATGTTCGTGGTGAAGTCGATGCTCGCAAGCTGTTCGTCTCTGTCATCGTATACGTTGACCTCGATGCCCACTAGAAGGTTTAGAACGCTGGAATCATAGTTTATTGTCCAATCATAGGCTGCATTGATACGTCCGTCAAAAAGAGCTTGCACGTATGTCTTGAAGTCTGTTATGCACTCACTGTTGAACGCCTCCACATTGTAGGCTCGTTCCTTGTTGCCACATCTGATTATTACCTCAATCCACGAAAGGTTACTTCCACTTGCTTTGATAATGCAAGGCAAAAATGCAAAGTATACTTCATCGGGGTAGAAAAAAGAATATCCGTTGTTCACTGTCTGTCTCATACCGTCTCATTGTTTAGTTTGATACTTCCCACCGACTGGTGGATTAAGAAAATAAGTCGCTGTCCGAGCCGTTTCATTGTGTCGGGCACAACGTTGCTGTATACGTCAGCCCTGCCGCCAGTCCGGTGCAGTTTAGAACCCTTGTTTGCGATGGTGTGGGCGATGGCTCCTGCCATGCTCATGTCGCCACGCTCTTGTGGAGTGTACTTGTGTGCCCGGTCGGTCTTGTAGGGGATAGGTCTGCCGTGCAGTCCCTTGTCCTTCATCCACTGCCGGATGATGCCAGCAAAGCCGTAGGGTATCTTGCCTGACCTTCGTCCGGTTTCGAGAACCCCGAATGGCTTGTGCCCCCAGAGGATGGTTTCTTCCTCGCTGGGCTGCTCCACCTTTAGGCTCGCTATCGTTCGCCCTGATGCGTTCTGTCCGTTGATACGAATGTGGTTGATGATAAGCTGCCGTGCTCTCTCCACTTCCTCACGCATGATGAGCGATGCCGCCTTGGGGTCGAATTGAATACCTCCCTTGCTCATACCTCACACCCTCCTATTCTCTGTGTCAGTTGAATGGAGTACATTACGCCCGACACGATCGTGCTCAAGCGCTCGATGATGGTCTCGTAGTACTGCTGCCCTTCCAATGGTTCAAACTGGTGCGACTGGTTGATGGCTCGTATCATCCTTGCCCCTGCCACCTTCATTCGGTCGATGCACTCTCCGTTGTCTTCTCCTTCTGCTCCCCTCGGTACGGTGTCGAGATAAGCCAGGGCAACGTTTACGGTATCGTATACTCTGCCGTTTCGTATCTCTGTCGTGCCGCTGGCTGGGATGATGCAGACGATTGCCGGATAGTTCAGCTTCTCCAGCTTGGTGTCCGCTGTGTCCCAGTCCTCGAATAGGTAGGTGTAGTCTGGTAGCGTGTCTGCTGCCAGCTGCTTTAATGTTTCTCTGATTGTTGCCATAATTATCTGGATTTTCGTTTCATTTCTTCTGCCTGCAACTTCTGCAGGTTCCTCTCGTACACGCTTCTCTTGTTGTCCATCTCCATGCACTTGTAGATGCGAAGCCATGGCGTTTTCAATACTTGGTCGTGGTCGCTGATGCCCATCCTTACCGCATACCAGTCCAGCATGCCGAATAGTCCGAACCGCAGGGTATCGATGCCTGCCTCCTTCTCCAGTCTCGTTGGCTTCGCTGTGTCTGTGCTCTCGAAGAGCTTGTTGATGCGCTCGACCTCTGATGTTACCCAACCGATGAGCATAACAACATCAACCGCCCTAGCCTGCTCCACTTCCTTGTGGCTCAGACCGAGGACGGTTGTCACTATCTGATACAGACTTTCCTCGCTGTCTGATAGCTGGGAAAGGTCTATCAGCTGCCCGATGGATAGCTGGTTGAGATTGTCGGGCACTTGTTTGCCTCCAACGAACGCTGGTCGTGGCTGCTTGCCGATTTTGTAGCTGGTGTGCCTTGCCACTGCCAGCCAGTACTTGAATGTAGTGTTATTATCCATACGCTTTATATTTTTTATCGTTATCTTTGTCTCAATACGTGCGCCCTAGCCGTTCCATGGCTCGCTACGGATAACTTCTTCAAGGCTACGTATCGTATTGCGTCTATGCCGTGGTTAAATGCGTCTATAGGCTGGTTCGTGGTCTCTCCATCCCTTGACTTCTTCCACTTGTATTGCTGCATGTTCCCGATTATGCCGTGGCTGCGTCTTGTTATGTTGATGCGGAAACGCTTCAAGATGTCGATACCGTTGTTGATACTGTCCGCTCCCTTGGTGCTGCCGATTATCCACAGCCCTCGGTTGTGTATCTCCTGAATGCTCTTAGGCTCTGCCGAATCCGCAATGATAAGGTCACGTTTCGTCCGTCCTTGTTCCTTGCATCGGTCTGCGATGTCATCGTTCGTCATTCCAGGCTGGTAGATTTCTTCGTCCACCCATAACTCTCCGTGCGCCAATATAACGTGCTCCAGCGCAGTTGGGTCGTTGGTGAATCCGAAGTCCATACCCCTGCATTCCATCTTCCACTCCTCCCTTGGTGGCAGCTTGTCAACGATGCCCCAATTAGTGAAGATAAGCCCGGTTATCTTTCCGGTCAATCCTCTAGCGTACACTCGCCACAGTTCGGGGTCGTCAATCTCTTCAATCTTTTTGTGCTCCTCCTCAGTCAGGAATCGGTTGTTTCGGTGGTCGCTCAGGATCAATCTGCAATCATCCCTGCCGATGATGTTGTTGTGTACCCAAAACCTTGCGCTTGGATTGTAGTCGATGAACACCTGCTTTCGGGTTCGGATTGCTAGCTGCCAAAATACTTCGTATGGCACACCGTTCGCCTCGTTAACAAACAGATAGTCTCGCTTACCGTTCTTTGCGTCCTGCGCATCTTGATAACTCTTGAACTCGATGATGGAGCCGTTCTTTCCTCGGTAGCTGCTGTCGCTCTTGTTATTCTTGAACCAGTCCAGCAACTCTGCCCTTGAGTGCAGGATGGTGTCGAGGTCTCGCATGGCTCCCACTTTCAAGTTCGGGAGGTCTTGACCGCACACCGTGATAATTGCCATGGGGTGTTCAAAAGAAAGCACTATAAGACGCTGCATGATGGTGTATGTCTTCCCCGAGGACGTGCCGCCCTGGTTCACAAGGAATCTCGGCTTCACGTCCGCATTCGGATCATACAGTTCACCAATAACGTCAAATAGTGCCATTCTTTCAAACAATAAAAACTTAAAACAAAATTATGGTAAAAAATTATTCTTCGTTCAATCCCTCACGCTCGATTACTTCCTGCTCGCTGGATGCACACTGGTGTCCAGAGTTGATGTATCGTACCTCGATGCCGCCTTGGAAGCCTGCGTTCAGGTCGAGCACGACCTTATCCAGTCCGAGCAGCTTGCAAATCTGCGTCTCTGCCTTGATGATGATGTCGAGGTAGCGTGGTTCTCCGAATCCTCGTTTCTCGGCATCGTACATTATCGCCTTGACGGTCTCGATGGAAATCTGCTTTCCTCGCTTATCTACGACTGGCAGTCCCTGCTGGGTCGCTGTCTTTTCGTGGTAGTCTTCCTTTGACTTCTCCCAGGCTTCCCACGCTTCACGTATTACCAGCTTCAACCTTGCCACCTCGCTTGTTATCTTTTCGTCCGTGTCGGTCAGTCTCTCTTCCCTCCACTCCTTCAATAACCGCTGTATGTCGCAGTGTGCTTGGTTGTATTTCGGTCTGTCGAGCCGCTTGCGAACCTCTGCCGTGATTTCTCGCTCTGTCCACCCCTTGCGGTATAGGGGTGCGATAATCTGCAGGCGGTTCTCGATGTCGATTTTCTGCGCTCGATGTTTATTGTTGTTACCTTGTGGCATATTTTGATTCCTTGAAATTTATTTGATTTTTTATAAAAATTCTACTTGAAAAACTTGCATATTTCAAATAAATTTCGTATCTTTGCAAACGTAATAAGGGAAGTGTCCTTACTTACTGAAACCCTCCGAGGATGAGGGAAAAGTAAAATGAAATCCCAAAGTCTTATGAACGTACTGAAAATTTCATTAAAGATTTGGAAAATAGAAATCTTATCATTTACGATTAGATTATTCTAACTCCAAGGGGTGGTGCTCGAACCACCACCCCACTTTGGGATTTCGTTTGCAAATTTACGAATTAATTTTCATATAACCAAATTTTTAACATTATGAGTACTACGAATGAAACTACCTCCAAATCTTGGGGAGGTGCTCGCAAGGGTGCAGGGCGAACGAAGAAATACGCTGCAACATTCTATTTCGGTGCTACCGAGGACGTGGCTAACATCTTGGCAGGGGTCGATAAGAAAGACCGCAGCGGCTTCATCAACCAGTGTATTCTCAAAGCGATGGGCAGGGGTTAATCTCCTGCCTTTTTCGTTTCCGCTCCCTTGGCGGTTATTTTCTGCGAATTTTGCGTGTGTGCCGCTCTCTCCGCAAACTGGTGTAGTTTATCAACCTTGAAGAGAAAAGCCGGCACATCGCAACTATTCGACCTGCTTCTTAAACTCGTCTATCTTGACCGCTTTCTCGCCAGTCAGCTTTTCCCATCGTGCAATGATAATATCGCAATAATGCGGGTCGAGCTCCATCAAGAACGCATTGCGGTTTAACTGCTCGGCTGCGATAAGCGTTGTACCACTACCACCGAACCCGTCATATACATTCCAACCTTCCTTTGTGCTATTGCCCATCAAATAAGCAAAAAGCGGCACTGGCTTCATGGTCGGGTGTTCCCTTGATACTTTAGGTCGAGCCATATCAATAACCGTTGTCTGAGCTCTGTCGTTGAACCAATTGTGCGCACCTCCATTTTTCCATCCATAAAGACACGGCTCATGCTTCCACTGGTAGTCCTGCCGCCCGAGACAAAGCGAATCCTTGTTCCATATCAATGTCTCACGTAGCTCCAAATCTTTCGTGCTCATCAAAGCCTCTCTGAACCACATCGAATAATTGTCGCTGTGGAAAATATAGAAAGCAGCACCCTTCTCCATGGTTTCTTCTGCTGCCAAAAATGCAGCCGATAGGAAATCCCGGAACTTGTCATTATCCATTTTGTCGTTCTTGACCGTCAGCCCATCCGTTCTATGCTTTCTCTTGCTCATCTTAGCAGAACCTTCGTAGCCATATCCAACATTGTATGGAGGGTCTGTAAGATACAGATTAACCACTTGCCCTCCCATAAGGAACCTGACCTGCTCTGCATCCGTGGAGTCACCACACATAAGACGATGCTTTCCGAGTTGCCACAGTTCGCATTCCTTGCACCGCTGTGGGATTTTCTCTGCATCCTCATCGAACTCATCATCCTTTGCCTCCTTCTGATCCTCGTCTGCCTGCTCTCCATTTTTCAATGAATCAGGACTCATCCACCCTTGCAGCTGCCAGTCTTGAATACCCCAGTCCTTCAAGAGGTCGGTATTCCACTGGTTCGCCAGTGCATCGGTGTCCCAGTCTCCGAAGCCTGCATTGTCCTTGATGATGAATTCTTTCTTCTGCGATTCCGTGAGGTCTGATGCCTTGACGATGGACGCTGTCGGCTGCTCCTTCCACTGGCTCCAGTAGCTGGCGATTGCCAGCTTCTCTGCATCAGTCAGTCGCTGGTCTGTGTCGAGAACGTCCATGATGGCTTCCGGTGTCATGCTCACGATGTGGCATAATGCCCTCGTTCTCATATTGCCACCCAGTGCCTTGTAGGTCTCGTCTACGACTATAGGGCGAAGCTGGAGCATCTTAGGAAATACAAGAATGCTCTTTACCAGCTTTTGGAAATTCGCCTCAGTTATGGTTCTAGGGTTCGCTTCGTTCTCGCTGACCCTCGATAGTGCGATTTCTTCTGTTTTCATTTTCTTCTTGTTTTAAGTTCGAAATTCATGCTTATCTGATAAACATTGGCGCAAAGATACGACTTTTTTGCTTTAGTTGTTTGTTCTTTGCACACTTTTAACTTTTTCCAACACTTCGTTTTTATCTTATCCATCAAAGGCTCTGATGGTCTTCTGCAGGGTTGTCTGCGGTTTCTTAGGCTTCACTCTGACCTTGTATCCTGCACAGACCCATGCGAGGAGAAGTGCGTCTCTCTGGTCTTGGTTCATTCTAGGAATCTTTTGTCCTGCGCTTACAAAATAAGCAAGTTCGTCTTGGGTAATTTTTCCGTCTTTACCCTTCCAGCACTTCTTTAATGGCTTGACGATTTCGCAGGGGATATTGTAGTGTTTGCAGCACTCAACGATGAGAATTCCGGTCTGATGGTTCATTCCGGTGGATCGTCCGATAGCTGCTGCCTTGACTGCTGTCATGAACCGATTAAGCACATGCCAGTTGCTTTTGTTGAGCCAGCCGCCTTCAATAACGACCTTAATCTTTCTACAACTCTCGTTCATTGCTCTGAGGTAATCTATCAAAGCCGGGAAGTTCATTTTGTAGGCTAAGAATGTTTTATCATCGTAGACTGCACCGACACCGCTTTCCTGGTTGTCGGGGTCGATTCCAATTATAACTGTTCCTTTTTCCATTTTTTTTCTTTAAAGTAATTATTTCGTTTAAATTTCACGCATAAGCGTTTATTTTGTTTTGCGGGTATAGTTTATTATCCAGCACCCTTTACGTGCGCATATACGTGCACACATGCGTTATTATCCCTATCTATCCCCTACCCCTTTCTTTCCCTTCTTTTCGGTTGCGATAGAGAAAGCTGGCAGGGATTCCGGAAGTTGTGCCTGCGCTTGCAAAATAAATGAATAACTTAATGAATGATTTTTTGCAGGGTTCTTCCTTCTTCCACCGCCAGCCGAATGAATAAAAGCATAATTTTCTAACGATTTCTTTTTCTTACTTCTTCATGTACCACCTCGCTTTCTTTGTTTGCTGTCAGACTTCGGGAGATGCGTTTCCGGCTCTCATATCGTAATTTCAAGATGTTATAAGTTTATTTGTTTTGATAGGGAGCCATCCCCTTCTGTCCTCGCTGGTTAAAAACTCTATTATTGAACTCACGACCGATTATTCTTTTTGTTTTCGAGCAGCCATGCCAGATGCGCTGCCTGCTGCGGATTCTTGAACATTGAAAGAGCCTTCTCTACGTCCGGCTTCTTCCTCTCACCACGCATCGCTCTGTCGGCTACCCGGTTCTTCGTACCGTAGTTCCGGTAGTGCTTACTCCAGTACTCCTTTTGGTACGCCCGGTATTTTTCCCGGTTTCTCTTTCGCCACTCCTTCGTGGCTCTGAGGATCTGTTCCCGGTGTTCCTGATAGTACGTTCTGTTCTTCTCCCTTGTCGTGAAATCGCTCATTGCATTCAAGTATTACCTGGTGTTCTACATATTGCTTGCGTGCCGGGCAGTATATGCCGTTTATGCAGTTTCGCCCGGCATCGCAAGCCTTGCATAATTCACTCGCCATACGTCCTAGAATGGCAGGTTCTCAATATCGTAGTCAGTGAAGGCTATGTTCTCGTGTCCCTCGAATGGGATGCAGCTGGCGAAATCTGATGTTTTTCCGTTGTTGATAGGCAAGACTTCGTATCTCCACGCAAAGTCCTCTCCACGGTCACGGACAAAGAACGCTGGAATCCATTCGCAACGTTTTCCGCACCTAACGAGAACCTTGTCGAAAGGCTTGAAGGCTGGATGCTCCTTCGCTTCATTCTCTTTCTTCCATAGAGCGAAATGCTTATTGAATATCTCAACCTCGAGCTCTGTAGCTTCTCTAAGTTCCTTGTTAACGCTGATACGCAGGTCGAAGGCTTGGTCGGTCACGAAATTCTCGGTCTCAATCTCATACTGGTTGCCGAATGTCAGCGTATCTTCGCTTTCGTTCTTGTCGATGAGCTTGCCGATGATTGTCAGCTCTCCGTCCTCATCATCCTCATTGAAGACGTAGAGTTTGCCAATTTCAAACGTTGTTTTCGCTGGCTTCTCAATCTCCAGGGTTTCCCGGTTCAACTTGCCACCCAGTCTTTCCTCTATTTTGCGGATATATTCCTGAGCGTTTTCTTTATTTGCTTTGTCGAACTCAGATGTTGGCAAGTTGTCCTCATACTCTCCGAAGGTCACTGTACTACCCTCATTTTCCAATAGATAATAATTACCCTTTAAAGTTTTGTAGGTATAATCATCGTACCCTTTGAAGATAATATGTGCATCTCCATCTTCGTTAACCAGCACGTCTCCCTTCTTGAAAAACTTGCTCCAATCTCTCATTTCGTTAGAAGGGAAAAGCATTACTTCTCCTCCCTCCATCCATCTGCCGTTCTTGTCGAAGCGATAAATTCTGAGGTCTTTTTCAGTCCTGATTGTTTCATTGTTTGATGGAAGACAAGTAAACACAACATTTCCGCACATTGGCGTGTATAACTCTGTGCCATACTCAACACCCTTCAATATCTCGTAAATATTAATATCTTTCTGTTCCATTGTCTGAATGTTTTTTATTGTTTATAACTTCACTCGTCCGAGTTTAAAATAAAGTTCCAACAGTTCCTGCGTATTGAGCCAGAAGTCGGTGTTGCCGATGTATACGTGATGTCGGTGCTCGTCCGTGATGATTTCTATCTTTTTCATATTTTCCGCTATTTAAAAAGTTCCTGCTGTGGATGGATGATGTCTGCCCGCTTCTTCTTAGCCGCCCAGAGAAGGAGGTTGGTGTTCTTGGTTCCAGCATTCTTCTCGAGGTCACTGATGATGCAGGTCAGGGCATCTTGAACCGCTTCTTTCTCGTTACCGTAGAAGATGCTGAGAGTGTCGTATCTGCTCGGGTAGGCTACCGGGCTGTCGTACCCATGCTTCCCTTTCTGAATGCTGTAGCCCCATATCCAGCCGAACTGGGTGTTGGCGGTCATTACCTTCCATCCCCAGTTGTCTGCACCCTCTGCGGCATACTCGATTACGTGCGGATTGATGCACTCATCCTTGATATTGAACTGGAAGCCTTTGTGCTCTGCGACTGGCTTCTTGATGTCGTAGCTGTTATCGGTAAGCCATTTGCACCAATCGTTCGATGTCTTGAATACGAGCCCTGCGGCTCTGCATTCGTGAAAAAATAATTCATTCATGGCTATTCCTCCGTTTTTTGTTCATCCGTAATCAACTTGCGCAATCGAGATATAACCTTACTTGCGTTCTCATCATGCACCCCTTCGTAAAGTCCAAGATGCATCATAATGATGTTTAGCGCAGGGTCATCTATTTCAACAGCCCTTTCTGCAAGTATTTCAAGCACACGTGCCATAATCGTAAAAGTCACAGGATAAGGAGTACTTTTTGAACACTCTGCTATCTCTTTCAATAGCCTTGGCATATCAACCTTAAACACCATGTCGTTCATAACATAGTCCTGAACTTTCTTGCTTTTTATTTTCTTCATATCATTCATACTTCTAAATCTTTACGAAGTGTACGTCCTTGCGGTCTTCTCTTTCACTATTCAGACAAGCAAGATTCATACACATAATGCCTTCTCTCTTACCGTTCAAGATGCACTCGTGGCAGTTATATTCAGATAGACCTATATCCTCAACCACCTTGCAATTTACACCTTCAATGCTAATTGTCGACCCTACCGGGTATTCTGTCTTGAAGCATTCGTTGTTTACAATACATACTTCTTTTGCCATAATTCTTTTGTTTTAAGTATTTAAAATCTGTTTGCCTTATAATTTACCGCCCGAAGCATGAAAACGTCCCAGAGCGGCTGATTTTGCCCTCATCTGTTATTTTTCGGGCTTCCAGTCGATGCCCAGCCGCTGCAGAACTCCACGTTCGTAGTATCTTGTCAGCGAATCCTTTGCTGGCTTGTTGTTTGGGTTCTTCTTCAAGTCTTCGAGGTTCTGCTGGATTACCCACCGGAACTTGTTGTCTTGATTCTGCTGGCTCGCTGGCTGCTGGTGCTTGGCTTGCTCGTAGAGTTCCCCGATGCTCGGTCTTGCCGTTGCCGCAGGATCCTGCGCCTTGACTGCTGCCGATTGCGGCTGCTGGCTTGCGGCTGGCTCGTTGTTGAAGTTGCCTTCCAGCACCTTTGCGAAGTTCTGCTCATTACCGAATATCCAGTCGAACTTTCCGAGCCAGCCATGCTTATTATTGCCGTTCATGAAGTCAGATGCCATCGCAATGTCAATTACCCGGTACAGAGTTTTCACGTCTCCCTTGCATTGACGAACCCTTGCCTTGACCATCACCTTGCGGTTCTCGGTCATGAGCGTAATAGGCGGCATCGCACTCTTCGTCTCATCATGCTTGCGGTTCCAGTATTCCTTGACGGCAGCATAGTCTATATTTTGAGATTTTGAAACCTTGCCGCCACCGGGTGCTTCGGTCTTGACCGATGCACTCTGAATACCTTCTTTAGAAGGTTCTAATATATTTGTTTCTTTAGAAACATCATTATCATTATCATTATCATACTCATTATCATTATCATTATCATAAGGTGAACGTTCGTGCACGTTCGTGTTATTTTCGCACGTTCGTGTACGTTCGTGCACGTTCGTGTTCCCTGCTTTTTCTCTTGCCTCTCGCTTTTTTCTTTCTCTTTCAAGTGCAATCTGTCTGTTTTTCTCACACTTGGCTTGATACTTGTCTTGATTGCGCTCGATATTGTCTTTGATAAAAGCAAAAGCCATACGCACGACTGGTTCGAGATTTATAGTCTTCCCATCCCTTGCGTAGAGAAATATCGCTCTCGTCAGTTGCCCGAGTTGTTCATCGGTCAGCCCCTCGATAAGAGCGTAGTATGATGTGTATAAGATAAATGAATCACTCATGATGTTTTATTCTGATAATGATAGTTTCTTTTCCAACTTCCGTTTTAACACTGTGGCCATCCGGATTTTGTTCCGCTGGCTTGTGTCGGTCGGTGCTGTCACTTTCCCACCTAGGGAAATATAATTTCCTAACTGGAGAATTATATTCCTTAGGTCGGTTTTTGATATAGGAACAGCCATAAGCCCTGCCTTTACTTAATGAGCAATCTTCTTGCGCCTTGCACCTGCTTGATGTACTTTGCGCACGCTTTGGGATGGTCTGCCTGAAAAGCCTTGGCATCGAACTTCTCGCTTGCCTTCGGTGCTTTCCATGTTGCCAGCATCTTTCCGTTTCCGTCCACGATGCTCTCTGCGTCCCCGAAGAACAGCTTCAAGTTGTCCTCAATCTCGTCCTGCTCGGTCTCCAGTTTTTTGTTCTGAACTTTGAGTTCCTTGAGCCTAGCAATCTGTTCAAGTATCTCCTTCGTTGCAGTCACTTCCTTGCCAGCTACATGTAGAGGAGACTTTAGGAGAACGTCTTGTGCGCTGTAGGCTGGCGGCTCTTGGTTGCCCACAATGTAGTCAAGCCAGAACTTGGTTATCTCGTCCCTCATCCATCCGAAGAATTCGGGGTCGAAGTCGATGTCACGGTAGCCGAACTCCCTGCCTGCTGTCAGCCAGGCAAGTGCTCCATCCTTGTATTCGCCCACTCCTAGGTTCATCTGAAGCTGGCAGAACCAATGTTTCGGAAGGTCGTCTGCATCTATCTGCATCTGCGTTGTCTTGCACTCTAGGATGCTCTTGCTCGCTTCGTTGTGCGTTGCCCCGGTTCTCCAGAAGGTGCGGTCTGGGCTTACTCTCAAATATGGTGCATCGGTGTTCGTGATGGTGTAGTCGTCAGTCGATGCCTTGATGATGTGGCAGTGGCTCTCTCGCTTGAAGAACTGTGCCACGGCATCCTCCAGCAGATGTCCTGCAACCATCGCAAAGTTCTCAACCTTTGGTGGGTCGATACCCTTCTTGCGTCTCCACAACTGGTATGGTGTCTCCCACGGATTCAGTCCCAGTACTGTGCCTGCCTCTGATGCTCCTATTCCCTTTGAGCGGTTCTGCAACCACTCCTCTCTGCTTTTGTATTTTATTATCTGTTTCATTGTCTGAATGTCTTATTTATCAAAAAAGAATTTTCTAGCTGCTGTAATAACGATCGTGCGAAGGAATTTATCCCTTTGCATTGCTTGAGCAATTCCATCTGCGAGGTAAGCGGTTTTACCGTGGTAAGCAATATGAAAATCGAATCCTTGGTTTCCGTCTTCATCTGCATCTCCAGTCGGCTCTATTGCAGCCTGCAGATAGCATCTTTCTTCTTCGGCTTCTTCTGCCCATGCCTTGTACCCATCTGCGGTTCTGCTAAAGTACTTGTCGATGGTGCTCTTGTGTTTCTGTTTGTTTTCTTTTTCTGCCATAATTTTTACTGAATGTTTAATAGTTGCCACGGCTTCCCTTGGTAGGTTATGATGGGAGCCCACCCCATAGGTTGTGCCGTGGCGGTTCGGGCAAACGTTATAACTTTATAAACTAAACTACTTTTTCGCTGCTGTGCCAGTCTTGCCTTGGCTGCGGTTCATTGCCTTCTGCGCCTTGTTCTTGGCATCATCGGCTGCTGCCTGCGCCTGCTGTGCGATGGCATCCTGCTGCTTTGGCTTCTTGAAGGTCTCCTCTACTGTGGTCGTACCTTCTTTGATGGCGTTGTACACACCACCCAGCTTCTGAATGTCCTCTGCCGTGACTTCCTCGGCTGACTTCTTCCCGATGTAGTCAAGCAGCATAAGGTCTGTTACCTGGTACACTTGGAAGCAGGCTACGCAGCTCTTCCACTGGCTCTGTACGCCAGTCTGCTTGATGTGCTCCAGTGCCTTCGCCTGCACTTCCTTCACCACGCTTGCAATCAATACTTGCGGCACGACCTTGCAGATTGCGTTACGCTGGGCGATCGCCACGGCTGCATTGCCAACTACCACCTGCATATCCTGCGAGAATGTGTAACCTTTCGATGTCAGAATGCTGCGCTTCACTTCGATAGAGTAGGCAACGTTGCTCTCTAGGTCATGGCATACGCCTTGTGCCGTGATGGTCTTGCCATCGTTTGCGATGATGCGACCAGCGATGCGCAGGTTCTGCCAGCAGGCAGAAATGATTTCCGTGAACCTAACACTAGGACCCTCGATAACAGTAGTTTTTCCGTCCTTGCTAGTGCGCTCAAGGTGGTAGAAGCAGTTGTATGCCACATCATCGTCCATCGCTGCCAGTGCTATCATGTTCTTCTTGCATTGCATGATGTCTCGAGGGAACTTGTGCGCAGTAGCAATCTGTCCGTCAATCTCCGAGCGGTTGATAGCTTCCAGCATTTCGCCACCGCTCACTTGAATAATTTCATTTTCCATAATTCGTTCTTTTTATTGTTCAACATAATCTTTTAATTAACTCTAGTGGAAGGCTGGGGATTCGAACCCCAGTTGACTGCCAAAACTTACCCCCCTTGCCAGCTGCCGAGGGATGCCCTTCCGTTGCAGGGCGCACGCTGTCGTTTCCGCATATTACATGGTAAAAACAACTAATTTTAGATAACCTTTGAAAAATGAGTTTTGCGTGCGCCCTTTGCCCTGCCGCTGCAGGGAGCCATATAATAATTGTTTAACATCGTAATCAAACCAGTTGAGCCATAAGGCTGTCGAGCCTGCTTTCTTCGAAGGCGTCCATCGGGTCTTGGTCTGCGTATTGGCTGTTCTCTTCCAGCCAGTCGTCCATCACGTCTTGATAGTTAACGCAGCCCTCGATGGCTTCCTCCAGCCGCTCGCTGTCGTTGTTGCTATTCTTGTGCGTCACGACCGCTACGTTCCCGGTTCTGTCGCACCATACGCAGATGTTGCCTGCCTTGGTTTTAATATCTACCCTTGCAACCGCTGGTCGCTGTGGTTCACGGTCTAACTCCAGCCAGATGGCATCGTACATCTTCTTCCTGCAATCCTCTATTATCTTCTTCATTCGTTTCCTCCTCTCTTATTGAATATGTAACTTTGGAAGGTCTCACGGCACGAATTCAATACCTCATTGTCGCCAATTCCGTCCACTGGTATGAGCGGTATGTTATCCAGTGCCACGCAAAGGTTGCCTTTAAACTCTCTGTACTGGATTCTTCGCTCTGCCTCCAAATAGCACTTGTTGTTCAGTTTGCAGTGCTTTCTGGTCTTGCGGTTCGCCTTCCAGTTAGTGATAAGCCAGCAGATGTCTGTGTACTTCACGATCATCCTGCGCATATTGATTGATAACTTGCTCATAGGGCAATCCTCCAGACTTTTTTAATCTCGCTGCCCTCGAAAACCTTGCGGTTGTCGATTCTGCGGAACTTGACCTTAATCTTACCAGCCTGCAACCATCTGCGCAGGGTGTTGCGATGGATGCCAAGCACCTTGCAGGTCTCTGTCATGGTGTATCTGCCTGCGTCTGCTACCTTTGGTTCTTCGTTCGTCATAACTAAGCCCTCCAAAAGATTAAAGTTACTAATACGATGGCAACTGCCAGGCTTATTACTTCGTCACTTGTGATAATCTCGATAAACTTCTTCATACGCTCTGAATGTTTAAATTGGTTCTACTTGATTATTTGCGTACGGCTGCACGTCTCTTCTTTGGTTTTATCAATCCAGCCTTGATGAGGATAACACGCACGTTTTGCTGGGTGCAACCAACACGCTGTGATACTGCGAGCATTATTCTGCTGTCTGAGGTCTCGGCAGGTGCTTTTGCTCGGAAATCTGCAAACATCGCTATGATGTTCTTCTTTCTTTCGTCCTGCTGCTTCTGCAACGGTGTTCGAAAATCATAATTAAAATTTTCTCCCATTTTATTTGTATTTTAAATTATTTTCTTTATCTTTGCAAAAGAGTTTTTAAACTCGTTTCTGAAATCGTTTGCAAAAATAAAACAAATATTTTAGATTACAAAACATTTGATAGTGGTTTTAATATTAATTTAATTTTATTTAATTTTGTTTTAATATGAACGGAGAAGAACTAAAACAATATATAAAGCGCTCGGGAATGTCCGTTGCTGCTGTTGCGGAGGAGTTAGGAACAAGTCCTCAGAACTTGAATGCGAAGTTTAATCGCAAGTCTATAAAGATAGATTTCTTTCAAAAGATAAAGGAAATAATAGACAAGTGTGCCCCTCCCCTCCCTGCTGAGATGGAAGAGGCTGTTTTCGGTTCAAACGTCAATGGTTCGAACAGCTCCAATGTCTCCCAGTCAATAGGTAGTGATGCTGCCTTGGCTGCTGAGAATAAACTGCTGCGAGAACAGAATGAGTTCCTGCAAAGTCAGGTAAAAACGCTGCTTGCCATTGTCGGACAAAAATAATTTAGTAACTTTGCAAAATGAAAAAATATGGTTAGTAAGTTAATTAAAGAGCACGACCGCAGGACGCTGCTTGCTACGTATCTGTACGGTGTCTCCAATCTGTTTATAAGCGGAACGGGCATTGGTGGGTTTTCACCATTGATTACTGGCGATGAGATAGGATTGTATAATATCCTTTTTATTGCCTTCGGTGTCATAGCGTCATTCGCCTTCGCTTATTTCGCTAATAATGTAATGAAGTATAATAATTCAAATGTTTAGATTATGGAACTAGCAACTTTATTTATGTTCATAGGTGCGGTTATCGGCACAGGTCTCGTGATTTGGTCTAAGACGAAATCGGGCGAGAAGTGGTTGCGTGAACTTTAGTTCTCGCTCCAGGTACAATATCAAATAAAATTCTAAGTAACGACAGAAATATTAATCATTTAAACGAAAAGTAATATGAAAAAGATAATAATGCTGTTTGCGCTTGCGCTTGCGTGCGTGGGTGTGCGTTCGCAAACACTTCTATCTAGGAGTTATGACGTTTCTCCAGTTATTAGCTACACCGTTTTTGAGCCGAAAAAAGACACGGTGTATTACTGGCAGATAAACAATGTTAATTCAGATAAGATGATTGAATCTTTCTATCTTAGGTTTCGTGGAAGAAACGAACTGCAAAGAACGCTCAAATTTCTTGTCTCACTTGAAGGTGAAGAAAAGGGTAGGACTTACAGGCTTGACGACACGATTGACGGAAACGAGGTAACAACTGGAAAGTTAGAAGGTTTCCTCTTTATACCATCCACAGAAGGTGTTACCATCGAAAACAAAAAAGGGTTTCTTCCATCCTCATCATTCTATACCTACAAAAGTCTAGCTGATGTTGCCAAAGGTGGCTTTGATGAAATTAAAAGAAAGAAACAACCTCGGCAATTCGTGTTTGAATGAAGTATCTTAGTATTCTTCTCGCCTACGAGAAATACCTGCCAGTGCTTACACCTTCCGAGGTGGATGGGCTGCTGGCTTCTCGTCCTTCGCTGGCTCAGTTGCAGGACTGGTCACAAAGATTGAATAACCACCGGGCAAGGCTGGAAAGCGTTTTCAGTCGTGCCTATCAAAAACAGAAAGATTATGGAAGATAAAAATCTGATGTCCGCTGATGTGGATATAGTCGTTCGCTTCTTCTCTGCCATTGACCGCCTGAAGGCTGATGGTTGCATTGGCGGTCTGAAGACAATAACCGACCGGTATGGTATCAACCGCTGGAACATCATGTCCCTGCGAGAAAAGCCTGCCGAGTACTACGGTCGCTTCCGTCCGTCATGGGTTCAGTTCCTGGTACGTGATTACCACATCAACCCATACTGGCTGCTCCTTGGCTCGGGAGAGTTCTATACAACTGGCTTCACTCCCGAAATCGTGAAAAACCTGAATAAAAACTGCACAAGGAAAAAGCAGTCTGCATAAGTTTTTAATTTTCAATTATTTAGAACATACGTTATGATTTTAAGTACCACTCCAACCATAGAAGGCCACCCTATCCGTGAATACCGTGGCGTAGTAACCGGCGAAACCATCATCGGTACCAACTTTGTAAAGGATTTCTTTGCCAGTGTCCGTGATGTAATCGGCGGCAGAAGCGGTTCTTACGAAAGCACCCTCCGCGAGGCTAAGGATACAGCCCTCAGAGAGATGGCCGACCGTGCCGCATCCCTGGGCTGCAACGCCATCGTGGGCATCGACCTGGATTACGAAACCGTGGGCAACAGCGGTTCCATGCTGATGGTTACATGCAGCGGAACGGCGGTGATTATCTAAGTTCTGCAACTGTACAAAAGAACAAAATATGCATGAAATGGGGCGGTAACTACCTAAGAAATCGAGTTACCGCCCCTGTTCAAGCATATTTTTATCTATATTGTGTGGTGACATACACCTGATGAAGGTCACCAACTTTCTTCTATTTCATTTATTCTATCACCCAATCCTCTATACTTCGCTGGTTTTCCGAGAAGTTAATACCCACTTTCACAACCTTTCGCCCATCATCGGCAAAAGCCTTGGCATAGTTCTTATCGCTGATTTGCGCTATGGCGATGTCGGCAGACTTCTTATATTTCAACTCAAAGATAAAGATACTCTTATCCGTCTTGAGCACAAGGTCTATTCTTCCATCCGAAGTGGTATGCTCCACCTTCACATCTTCGCCAAGCATGGTGAAGATGGTGAATATCACGGCTTGATAGTGACGCTCATTATTGTTGATAATCGTATATGGGAACTTATCATAGAATGCCTTCAAATGAGGCATAAAAGCTTCCATGTCATCATTGATGAGCACATTCTTGGAATAAGCATACACGATGGCATCATATCTGTTCATGTCTTGCGCAGAATAATACCTGACGAGACTTTCCGAGAAACCTTGTCTTACTTCTTGATTTGGGAAACAGAGATGATACAACTTGCCTTTCTTCTCATATCCTTTAATGGTAAGGTAGCCACTTTGGAAAAGGACAGGAATAGGATCAGCAAGCCTTTCCGTAGGTGTATCAAAACGTGATGCCTGTATCCACAGATCGTCCAGATTGAGCATATCCAAATTCTTCTGCTGCATCAGTTCTATCAGGAACGTAGGCGTATCAGATGTAAACCAATAGCTATTAAACTCCTTATCGTCCAAAGCATTGATAATACTGTAAGGATTGAAGATATCCTCGCTATTGATACTGAAGTGGTAGCCATCATAATGCTGCTTGAGTTGCT
>OLFY01000736.1_pt1 | contig 47263 bp, 39 predicted proteins | sample 1605611 | NCBI WGS metagenome assembly OLFY01 (sample SAMEA3888923, study PRJEB22519) | human gut metagenome | biome: human gut; feature: human-associated habitat; material: faeces | place: Denmark | collected 2011 | reverse complement strand
TTAACATAGTCTGAACATACGGCGCCTTATGATTGTTTTCTCCTCGTTACAAATTCGTCGCGGCGTGCGCGTCCTGCTGGATAATGCCACCGCCACCATCAACCCTGGGCAGAAAGTCGGCCTGGTGGGTAAAAACGGCTGTGGTAAATCTACCCTGCTGGCATTGCTGAAAAATGAAATCAGCGCCGACGGCGGCAGCTACACCTTTCCGGGAAGCTGGCAACTGGCGTGGGTGAATCAGGAAACGCCGGCGTTACCGCAAGCGGCGCTGGAATATGTCATTGACGGCGACCGTGAATATCGTCAACTAGAAGCGCAGCTACACGACGCCAACGAACGTAACGACGGGCACGCCATTGCGACCATTCATGGCAAGCTGGATGCTATTGACGCATGGAGTATTCGCTCCCGTGCCGCCAGCCTGCTGCACGGCCTCGGTTTCAGCAATGAACAACTGGAGCGCCCGGTAAGTGATTTCTCCGGTGGCTGGCGTATGCGTCTTAACCTTGCCCAGGCGCTGATTTGCCGTTCAGACTTGCTGCTGCTCGACGAACCGACTAACCACCTCGATCTCGATGCCGTTATCTGGCTGGAAAAATGGTTGAAGAGCTATCAGGGCACGCTGATCCTGATCTCTCACGACCGCGACTTCCTCGATCCGATCGTTGATAAAATTATTCATATCGAACAACAAAGCATGTTCGAGTACACCGGCAACTACAGTTCGTTTGAAGTACAGCGCGCCACCCGTCTGGCGCAGCAACAAGCGATGTATGAAAGCCAGCAGGAACGCGTAGCGCATCTGCAAAGTTATATCGACCGTTTCCGTGCCAAAGCCACCAAAGCGAAGCAGGCCCAGAGCCGCATTAAGATGCTCGAGCGTATGGAGCTGATTGCCCCCGCGCACGTCGACAACCCGTTCCGCTTTAGCTTCCGCGCGCCGGAAAGCCTGCCAAATCCGTTACTGAAGATGGAAAAAGTCAGCGCGGGCTATGGCGATCGCATTATTCTCGACTCGATTAAACTGAACCTGGTGCCCGGCTCGCGCATTGGTCTGTTAGGCCGCAACGGCGCGGGTAAATCGACATTAATCAAACTGTTAGCCGGTGAACTTGCGCCAGTCAGCGGTGAAATTGGTCTGGCGAAAGGGATCAAGCTCGGCTACTTCGCCCAGCATCAACTTGAATACCTGCGCGCCGACGAATCACCTATTCAACATCTGGCACGTTTAGCGCCGCAGGAGCTGGAACAAAAACTGCGTGACTACCTCGGCGGCTTTGGTTTCCAGGGCGATAAAGTAACCGAAGAAACGCGCCGCTTCTCAGGTGGGGAAAAAGCCCGCCTGGTGCTGGCATTAATTGTCTGGCAGCGTCCGAATCTGCTGCTGCTCGACGAACCGACTAACCACCTTGACCTCGACATGCGTCAGGCACTCACCGAAGCATTAATCGAGTTTGAAGGCGCGCTGGTTGTCGTTTCGCACGACCGTCATTTGCTGCGTTCCACCACTGACGATCTCTACCTGGTTCACGATCGTAAAGTCGAACCGTTCGACGGCGATCTGGAAGATTATCAACAGTGGTTGAGCGACGTACAAAAGCAGGAAAACCAGACCGACGAAGCGCCAAAAGAGAACGCGAACAGCGCCCAGGCACGTAAAGATCAGAAGCGTCGGGAAGCGGAGCTGCGTGCGCAAACCCAGCCGCTGCGTAAAGAGATTGCCCGTCTGGAAAAAGAGATGGAGAAGCTGAACGCGCAACTGGCGCAGGCGGAAGAGAAACTCGGCGACAGCGAACTGTATGACCAGAGCCGTAAAGCGGAGTTGACCGCCTGCCTGCAACAGCAAGCCAGCGCCAAATCCGGCCTGGAAGAGTGCGAAATGGCGTGGCTGGAAGCCCAGGAGCAGCTTGAGCAGATGCTGCTGGAAGGCCAAAGCAACTGATGGCGCAGATAACGACGACCGATGCCAATGAATTTAGCAGCAGTGCTGAATTCACCCCTATGCGCGGCTTTAGCAATTGTCATCTACAAACTATGCTGCCGCGTTTGTTTCGTCGTCAGGTGAAATTCACCCCGTACTGGCAGCGGCTGGAGTTGCCCGACGGCGATTTTGTCGATCTCGCGTGGAGTGAAGACCCCGCACAGGCGAAACATAAACCGCGTTTAGTGGTGTTTCACGGGCTGGAAGGCAGTCTCAATAGCCCTTACGCCCACGGTCTGGTTGAGGCGGCGCAAAAGCGCGGCTGGCTGGGCGTGGTGATGCATTTTCGCGGATGCAGCGGTGAACCAAACCGTATGCACCGCATTTACCATTCGGGCGAAACCGAAGACGCCAGTTGGTTTTTACGCTGGCTGCAACGCGAATTTGGTCATGCGCCAACGGCTGCCGTCGGCTATTCGCTCGGCGGTAATATGCTGGCCTGTTTGCTGGCAAAGGAAGGCAATGATCTCCCGGTTGATGCGGCGGTGATTGTCTCTGCGCCGTTTATGCTGGAAGCCTGTAGCTATCATATGGAAAAGGGCTTTTCCCGCGTTTATCAGCGTTACTTGCTGAACCTGTTAAAAGCCAATGCCGCGCGCAAGCTGGCAGCCTACCCCGGAACGCTGCCGATTAATCTCGCGCAGTTAAAATCGGTACGTCGCATCCGTGAATTTGACGATCTCATCACCGCCAGAATTCACGGCTACGCCGACGCTATCGACTATTATCGTCAGTGTAGCGCCATGCCGATGCTGAACCGGATCGCCAAACCGACGCTGATTATTCACGCCAAAGACGATCCGTTTATGGATCATCAGGTGATCCCGAAACCGGAAAGTCTCCCCCCGCAGGTGGAGTATCAACTGACTGAACATGGCGGTCATGTTGGCTTTATTGGCGGTACATTACTTCATCCGCAAATGTGGCTGGAGTCACGCATTCCTGACTGGTTAACAACGTATCTGGAGGCGAAATCATGTTGATTCCGTGGCAAGACCTCTCCCCCGAAACGCTGGAAAATTTAATTGAAAGCTTTGTGTTACGTGAAGGCACCGATTATGGTGAACATGAGCGTACACTTGAACAGAAAGTCGCCGACGTCAAACGCCAGCTACAGTGCGGAGAAGCGGTGCTGGTATGGTCGGAGCTGCACGAAACGGTCAATATTATGCCGCGCAGTCAGTTTCGCGAATAACCTGCAACCGTCGGCGGACGAGATAATAATGATAGCTAAGTCATGGAGTTACTATGTCTGCCAAACATCCGGTCATTGCGGTAACAGGATCCAGCGGCGCGGGGACCACCACCACCAGCCTCGCGTTTCGTAAAATATTCGCGCAGTTAAATCTGCATGCAGCTGAGGTGGAAGGCGACAGTTTTCACCGTTACACCCGCCCGGAAATGGACATGGCGATCCGCAAAGCGCGCGACGCCGGGCGGCATATCAGCTACTTCGGCCCCGAGGCTAACGACTTCGGCCTGCTGGAACAAACCTTCATTGAATACGGTCAGAGCGGCAAAGGGAAATCTCGCAAATATCTGCATACCTACGACGAAGCCGTACCGTGGAATCAGGTACCGGGGACATTCACCCCCTGGCAACCTTTACCGGAACCCACTGATGTACTGTTTTATGAAGGTTTACACGGCGGCGTAGTCACGCCACAGCATAACGTTGCGCAGCATGTGGACTTACTGGTCGGCGTGGTGCCTATCGTTAACCTTGAGTGGATTCAAAAACTGATCCGCGACACCAGCGAGCGCGGGCACTCACGAGAAGCAGTGATGGACTCAGTAGTGCGTTCAATGGAAGACTATATCAACTACATCACACCGCAGTTTTCCCGCACCCATCTTAACTTCCAGCGCGTTCCCACCGTCGACACTTCAAACCCGTTCGCGGCAAAAGGTATCCCGTCGCTCGATGAAAGCTTTGTGGTGATCCATTTTCGTAATCTGGAAGGGATCGATTTCCCCTGGCTGCTGGCGATGTTGCAAGGCTCATTCATTTCCCACATCAATACGTTAGTGGTACCGGGCGGCAAAATGGGTCTGGCAATGGAATTAATTATGCTGCCGCTGGTGCAACGATTGATGGAAGGAAAGAAAATCGAGTAACTCTGCTATTACGCCGGATAAAATACTATCCGGCTTCACAACGGGATAGTTAAATCACGCGGCAACCACTTCATACGAGTGAGTAATATTCACCGCTTTTTCCAGCATCAACGCCACTGAACAATATTTCTCAGCAGAGAGATCAACCGCACGCGCAACCGCTGCGTCTTTCAGGTCGCGACCGGTGACGATAAAATGCAGATTAATGTGCGTAAACAGGCGTGGTGCCTCTTCGCGGCGTTCAGAGGTCAATTTTACTTCACAATCGACCACATCCTGACGCCCTTTTTGCAGGATAGAAACCACATCGATGGCACTGCAACCCCCCGCCGCCATCAACACCATTTCCATCGGACTTGGTGCTTTATCGCCTGAGTTGCCGTCCATTAAAATCTGATGACCAGAGGCGGATTCGCCCAGAAAAGTTAACCCTTCGACCCACTTCACTCGCGCTTGCATTTTTGCTACTCCACTGCGTCAATTTTCCTGACAGAGTACGCGTACTAACCAAATCGCGCAACGGAAGGCGACCTGGGTCATGCTGAAGCGAGACACCAGGAGACACAAAGCGAAAGCTATGCTAAAACAGTCAGGATGCTACAGTAATACATTGATGTACTGCATGTATGCAAAGGACGTCACATTACCGTGCAGTACAGTTGATAGCCCCTTCCCAGGTAGCGGGAAGCATATTTCGGCAATCCAGAGACAGCGGCGTTATCTGGCTCTGGAGAAAGCTTATAACAGAGGATAACCGCGCATGGTGCTTGGCAAACCGCAAACAGACCCGACTCTCGAATGGTTCTTGTCTCATTGCCACATTCATAAGTACCCATCCAAGAGCACGCTTATTCACCAGGGTGAAAAAGCGGAAACGCTGTACTACATCGTTAAAGGCTCTGTGGCAGTGCTGATCAAAGACGAAGAGGGTAAAGAAATGATCCTCTCCTATCTGAATCAGGGTGATTTTATTGGCGAACTGGGCCTGTTTGAAGAGGGCCAGGAACGTAGCGCATGGGTACGTGCGAAAACCGCCTGTGAAGTGGCTGAAATTTCGTACAAAAAATTTCGCCAATTGATTCAGGTAAACCCGGACATTCTGATGCGTCTGTCTGCACAGATGGCGCGTCGTCTGCAAGTCACTTCAGAGAAAGTGGGCAACCTGGCGTTCCTCGACGTGACGGGCCGCATTGCACAGACTCTGCTGAACCTGGCAAAACAACCAGATGCTATGACTCACCCGGACGGTATGCAAATCAAAATTACCCGTCAGGAAATCGGTCAGATTGTCGGCTGTTCTCGTGAAACCGTGGGACGCATTCTGAAGATGCTGGAAGATCAGAACCTGATCTCCGCACACGGTAAAACCATCGTCGTTTACGGCACTCGTTAATCCCGTCGGAGTGGCGCGTTACCTGGTAGCGCGCCATTTTGTTTCCCCCGATGTGGCGCAGACTGATTTATCACCCCGATATCAACTATGCACTTCGACAAACGCTGGTGCTATGTTTGCCCGTGGCCGTTGGGTTAATGCTTGGCGAATTACGATTCGGTCTGCTCTTCTCTCTCGTTCCTGCCTGTTGCAATATTGCGGGCCTTGATACGCCTCATAAACGTTTTTTCAAACGCTTAATCATTGGTGCGTCGCTGTTTGCCACCTGTAGCTTACTGACACAGCTGCTACTGGCAAAAGATGTTCCCCTGCCCTTTTTGCTGACCGGATTAACGCTGGTACTTGGCGTCACTGCTGAGTTGGGGCCATTGCACGCAAAATTGCTTCCCGCATCGCTGCTGGCAGCCATTTTTACCCTCAGTCTGGCGGGATACATGCCGGTCTGGGAACCGTTGCTCATCTATGCGTTGGGCACTCTCTGGTACGGATTGTTTAACTGGTTTTGGTTCTGGATCTGGCGCGAACAACCGCTGCGCGAGTCACTAAGTCTGCTGTACCGTGAACTGGCAGATTATTGTGAAGCCAAATACAGCCTGCTTACCCAGCACACCGATCCTGAAAAAGCGCTGCCGCCGCTGCTGGTGCGCCAGCAAAAAGCGGTCGATCTAATTACCCAGTGCTATCAGCAAATGCATATGCTTTCCGCGCAAAATAATACTGACTACAAGCGGATGCTGCGTATTTTCCAGGAGGCGCTGGATTTACAGGAACATATTTCGGTCAGTTTGCATCAGCCGGAAGAGGTGCAAAAGCTGGTCGAGCGTAGCCATGCGGAAGAAGTTATCCGCTGGAATGCGCAAACCGTCGCCGCTCGCCTGCGCGTGCTGGCTGATGACATTCTTTACCATCGCCTGCCAACGCGTTTTACGATGGAAAAGCAAATTGGCGCACTGGAAAAAATCGCCCGCCAGCATCCGGATAATCCGGTTGGGCAATTCTGCTACTGGCATTTCAGCCGCATCGCCCGCGTGCTGCGCACCCAAAAACCGCTCTATGCCCGTGACTTACTGGCCGATAAACAGCGGCGAATGCCATTACTTCCGGCGCTGAAAAGTTATCTGTCACTAAAGTCTCCGGCGCTACGCAATGCCGGACGACTCAGTGTGATGTTAAGCGTTGCCAGCCTGATGGGCACCGCGCTGCATCTGCCGAAGTCGTACTGGATCCTGATGACGGTATTGCTGGTGACACAAAATGGCTATGGCGCAACCCGTCTGAGGATTGTGAATCGCTCCGTGGGAACCGTGGTCGGGTTAATCATTGCGGGCGTGGCGCTGCACTTTAAAATTCCCGAAGGTTACACTCTGACGTTGATGCTGATTACCACCCTCGCCAGCTACCTGATATTGCGCAAAAACTACGGCTGGGCGACGGTCGGTTTTACTATTACCGCAGTGTATACCCTGCAACTATTGTGGTTGAACGGCGAGCAATACATCCTTCCGCGTCTTATCGATACCATTATTGGTTGTTTAATTGCTTTCGGCGGTACTGTCTGGCTGTGGCCGCAGTGGCAGAGCGGGTTATTGCGTAAAAACGCCCATGACGCTTTAGAAGCCTATCAGGAAGCGATTCGCTTGATTCTTAGCGAGGATCCGCAACCTACGCCACTGGCCTGGCAGCGAATGCGGGTAAATCAGGCACATAACACTCTGTATAACTCATTGAATCAGGCGATGCAGGAACCGGCGTTTAACAGCCATTATCTGGCAGATATGAAACTGTGGGTAACGCACAGCCAGTTTATTGTTGAGCATATTAATGCCATGACCACGCTGGCACGGGAACACCGGGCATTGCCACCTGAACTGGCACAAGAGTATTTACAGTCGTGTGAAATCGCCATTCAGCGTTGTCAGCAGCGACTGGAATATGACGAACCGGGGAGTTCTGGCGATGCCAATATCATGGATTCGCCGGAGATGCAGCCGCACGAAGGCGCGGCAGGTACGCTGGAGCAGCATTTACAGCGGGTTATTGGTCATCTGAACACCATGCACACCATTTCGTCGATGGCATGGCGTCAGCGACCGCATCACGGGATTTGGCTGAGTCGCAAGTTGCGGGATTCGAAGGCGTAATGCAGGCTAAACCATCGGATAAGGCATTCACGCCGCATCCGACATCTTTTGCCTGATGCTTCGTATTTACGCCCCAACCACCTTCGCCACCGCGTGGGCGAAACGTTGCATCCCTTCATCGATATCCGCATCTTCCACCACCAGCGACGGTGCAAAACGCATCACATCCGGTCCGGCATTCAGCACCATTACGCCAGCCCCTGCGCCCGCATACAGGAAATCACGCGCCCGACCTTTGAACTGTGGCTTAAGCTCCGCGCCAATTAACAGCCCCATACCGCGAATATCGCTAAACACATCGTACTGCTGATCGATCTTCTGCAAATGGTCAACAAAACGCTGGCGTTTCGCCTGAATGCCTTCCAGCACTTCAGGGGTATTGATGATATCAAACGCCGCGCCCGCTACTGCACAGGCCAGAGGATTACCGCCGTAGGTGGAACCGTGAGAACCAGGATGAAACGCAGAAGCAATTTCCGCCGTGGTCAGCATGGCGCTAATCGGGAAGCCGCCGCCTAACGCTTTCGCAGAAGTCAGAATATCCGGCGTCACGCCGTATTGCATGTAAGCAAACAAATCGCCAGTCCGCCCCATCCCGCACTGTACTTCATCAAACACCAATAATGCCTGATGTTGATCGCACAACTCACGCAAGCCCTGCAAAAACTCTGGCGTCGCTGCCGTCACACCGCCCTCGCCCTGGATCGGCTCAACCACCACTGCACAGGTGTGATCATCCATCACCGCTTTCACTGCGTGGAGATCGTTAAAGGGAACGTGGATGATGTCTGCCGGTTTTGGCCCAAAGCCGTCGGAATATTTTGGCTGCCCACCCACCGAAACGGTAAACAGCGAGCGACCATGAAAAGCGTTATGGAAGGCAATAATTTTGGTTTTGAACGGGCTATGACGCACACAGGCGTAATGGCGTGCCAGTTTAAAGGCGGTTTCGTTAGCTTCCGTGCCGGAGTTCATAAACACCACGCGTTCGGCAAACGTCGCCTCAATCAGTTTGCGCCCAAGACGCAGCGCCGGTTCATTGGTGAAAACGTTACTGATATGCCACAGAGTTTCGCCCTGGGTTTTTAACGCGTTCACCAGCGCAGGATGGCAATGGCCCAACGCCGTAACTGCAATGCCACCCGCGAAATCGACATACTCCTTGCCTTGCTGATCCCAGATTCGGCTGCCCTGACCTTTTACCGGAATGAACTCTGCCGGAGCATAAATCGGCAGGATCACTTCATCGAAAGTCGCGCGTGTAATTGCTGTTTGTTCAATTGCCATCTCATGATCACCCTGTTACGCATAAATAATTGTGAAATTATAATCACAAAATATGCATAAAAAATCACTAAATGGCAATCAGAAATCAGCGATGCAGGAAATTAGCCAGCAGTTGATGTCCTTGTTCGCTAAGAATACTTTCTGGATGGAACTGCACACCTTCCAGATCCCACTGGCGATGGCGAATCCCCATAATCTCGCGGGTTTCGCTCCAGGCCGTCACGTCAAAGCACGCTGGTAATGAGTCAGGTTCCACCACCAGCGAATGGTAGCGTGTCACGGTAAGTGGATTTGCCAGCCCCCGAAATACGCCCTCACCGTTATGTGTAATCGGCGAGGTTTTGCCGTGCATGACCTTTGCGGCGCGCACAACTTTACCGCCAAATGCCTGCGCCATTGCCTGATGACCGAGGCAGACGCCAAGAATCGGCAAGCGCCCGGCATAGTGGCGAATAACGTCAAGGGAGATCCCGGCTTCATCTGGCGCACAGGGGCCAGGTGAGATGACAATTTTTTGTGGTTTAAGGGCGTCGATATCCGCCAGCGTCAACGCATCGTTGCGCTTAACCAGCACATCCGCCCCCAGTTCACAAAAGTACTGGTAGAGGTTCCAGGTAAAAGAATCGTAGTTATCTATAAGCAGGATCATGGCGGCTCCGGTACAAAAGAACCGCGCTATTTTACTCAGATTCCCCGGCTTCGCTTACCACTTTGCTAAATATCATCTGCAGTGCGGTGAGATCCCCCATTGCCCCACTCTGATTTGCCTGATTCCAGGCCTCTTTTTCGATACCCTGCCAGCTCAGTTGATATCCGGCATGAATCGCCAGTTGCTCGAAGAAGATCCGCTGTGCCAGTCCGCTTCCCACACGGAAGGGATGCAGCACGTTGATTTCACAATAGTAATGCGCCAGCCGCTCGACGAACTTCGCTTTCTCCAGGCCAACCAGATAACCTTCTTCCTCCAGATCCTGCATCAGGGCATTGCCCTCTTTTTCGATATAAGCAAAGTGGCAGAACGGCGTATCGCCCTGATAAATATCAACTTCACGCAGTTGCCCCGCCCAGTCGAAAATATCCTGATACAGCTGGCGATGGATAGTGCGCAAATGCGGTAAACCGCGCACCAGCGGACCAAGCTCAATGGTCGCAGCACGCAGCGCCGTCATTTCGTAAGCGGCCTGTTCCAGCCGCTGCTGCTGGTGGATGTTCAGCCGGTTACGCATGATATCAAGGCCAGGATAAAGATACGGATCGCGCCCTTCGCCGAATTTATCGCTCATAGTGCCTCCTCAGCTCTTCAAGGCGCGCTAAAGCCTCTGCGGCAGTAAGAGTGACTAAAGGCATCTCGACGCCTTCAAGACGGCGACTGGCCTGGAAATTACGATTACGCTGAAGCTCCCAGAGACGGGACTTTTGCTTATCGGTGAGTTTCTTCACTTGATGCCTCCCTGAACGTGTCCATTTGCCACAAGTATAAGCGGCAAATCCGGGTTACGCCGGGAGAGCAGAAGCGCGGGCAAGATTGCCCGCGCGAAAAATCATTACGGCAGGACTTTAGCGGAAAGGATAACTACCGGTTTTGACGGCACATTCTGGTACGGACCAACGTCATGAGTCGGCACCTGGGAAATCTTATCGGCAACGTCCATGCCTTTCACCACTTTACCAAATACCGCGTAACCGAAATCACGCTGACCATGGTCAAGGAAGGCGTTATCGGCAACGTTGATAAAGAACTGGCTGGTGGCGCTGTCTTTGTCAGCGGTACGCGCCATCGCGATGGTGCCACGCGTGTTGCGCAGGCCGTTATCGGCTTCATTTTTGATTGGCGGGTTTGGTTTTTTCTGCTGCATCTGCTCGGTGAAACCGCCGCCCTGAATCATAAAGCCAGGAATGACGCGGTGAAAGGTAGTGTTGTTATAAAAACCGCTGTTCACATAATCGACAAAGTTTTGCACAGACACTGGCGCTTTTTGTTTATCCAGCTCCAGTTCGATGTTACCAGCTGAGGTTGTCAACAATACGTGCGGGTCCCCTTTCGCTGCCATTGCTGCGGGAGAAAGAGCAGAAAGAGCGAAAACAGCAGCCATCGCCGCCAGGGTCGATTTGAACATGAGATTTCCTTAACAAACAGAGCAGAAAAAAAGCAAGTGAAGAGATTCTAAATAGCCTTCAAGAACAAGGCCATCCCTTTACCTAATTTTACGTATCTGAAATATATGTAACCTGACGATCACTTTTTATTCCGTGATCAAAATCACCTCTTAAAATGCAATTTAGCAACCGATTGCAATAAAACATTTAAACAGATCACAAAATCACCTAAAATCGCCCGCTCGCGGCATATCCCGCTATGCCATTTTATTTTTGAACGCAGGCCAATCATGACTAACAGCAATCGCATCAAGCTCACATGGATTAGCTTTCTCTCCTACGCACTGACTGGTGCGTTGGTTATTGTCACCGGGATGGTGATGGGAAATATCGCCGATTATTTCAATCTGCCTGTTTCCAGTATGAGTAACACCTTCACCTTCCTCAACGCCGGCATTTTAATCTCTATCTTCCTCAACGCCTGGCTGATGGAAATCGTCCCGTTGAAAACGCAGTTACGTTTTGGCTTTCTCCTGATGGTGCTGGCGGTTGCCGGTTTGATGTTCAGCCACAGCCTGGCGCTGTTCTCGGCGGCGATGTTCATTCTCGGGGTGGTCAGCGGCATCACCATGTCGATTGGTACATTCCTGGTAACACAAATGTATGAAGGGCGTCAGCGCGGTTCCCGCCTGTTATTTACCGACTCCTTCTTCAGTATGGCTGGGATGATTTTCCCAATGATCGCCGCGTTTCTACTGGCGCGCAGCATTGAGTGGTACTGGGTTTATGCCTGCATCGGGCTGGTGTATGTCGCTATTTTTATTCTGACCTTCGGCTGTGAGTTCCCGGCGCTGGGCAAACATGCGCCAAAAACGGATGCTCCGGTAGAGAAAGAAAAGTGGGGGATCGGCGTACTGTTTCTCTCTGTTGCGGCGCTGTGCTACATCCTCGGTCAGTTAGGTTTTATCTCCTGGGTGCCTGAGTATGCCAAAGGCCTGGGCATGAGCCTGAACGACGCGGGCACGCTGGTGAGTAACTTCTGGATGTCATACATGGTCGGCATGTGGGCGTTCAGCTTTATTCTTCGCTTCTTTGATTTGCAACGCATTCTGACCGTACTGGCTGGTCTGGCTGCGATTCTGATGTACGTCTTTAACACCGGAACACCAGCACATATGGCGTGGTCAATTCTCGCTCTGGGCTTCTTCTCCAGCGCGATCTATACCACCATCATCACCCTGGGTTCACAGCAGACCAAAGTACCGTCGCCAAAACTGGTTAACTTTGTCCTGACCTGCGGAACCATCGGTACTATGTTGACCTTTGTGGTTACCGGCCCGATTGTTGAACATAGCGGTCCGCAGGCGGCACTGCTTACAGCAAACGGTCTGTACGCTGTCGTCTTTGTGATGTGCTTCCTGTTAGGTTTCGTCAGCCGTCACCGTCAGCATAACACCCTGACCTCTCATTAATTGCTAATGCCGGACGGCACTATCGTCGTCCGGCCTTTTCCTCTCTTCCCCCGCTACGTGCATCTATTTCTATAAACCCGTTCATTTTGTCTATTTTTTGCACAAACATGAAATATCAGACAATTCCGTGACTTAAGAAAATTTATACAAATCAGCAATATACCCCTTAAGGAGTATATAAAGGTGAATTTGATTTACATCAATAAGCGGGGTTGCTGAATCGTTAAGGTAGGCGGTAATAGAAAAGAAATCGAGGCAAAAATGAGCAAAGTCAGACTCGCAATTATCGGTAACGGTATGGTCGGCCATCGCTTTATCGAAGATCTTCTTGATAAATCTGATGCGGCCAACTTTGATATTACCGTTTTCTGTGAAGAACCGCGCATCGCTTATGACCGCGTACACCTCTCGTCTTACTTCTCTCACCACACCGCCGAAGAGCTGTCGCTGGTGCGCGAAGGCTTCTACGAGAAACACGGCATCAAAGTTCTGGTCGGCGAACGCGCTATCACCATCAACCGTCAGGAGAAGGTGATTCACTCCAGCGCCGGACGTACCGTTTTTTATGACAAGCTGATCATGGCAACCGGTTCCTACCCGTGGATCCCGCCAATCAAAGGTTCTGATACTCAGGACTGCTTTGTCTATCGCACCATTGAAGACCTCAACGCCATTGAATCCTGCGCCCGTCGCAGCAAGCGCGGTGCCGTTGTTGGTGGCGGCCTGTTAGGTCTGGAAGCCGCTGGCGCGCTGAAAAACTTAGGTATTGAAACCCACGTTATCGAATTTGCCCCTATGCTGATGGCGGAACAGCTTGATCAGATGGGTGGCGAGCAGCTGCGTCGCAAAATCGAAAGTATGGGCGTGCGCGTTCACACCAGCAAAAACACCCTTGAGATTGTGCAGGAAGGTGTCGAAGCGCGTAAAACCATGCGTTTTGCCGACGGCAGCGAACTGGAAGTCGACTTTATCGTCTTCTCTACCGGTATCCGTCCGCGCGATAAGCTGGCAACCCAGTGTGGTCTGGACGTTGCTCCGCGTGGGGGTATTGTCATTAATGATTCCTGCCAGACTTCCGATCCGGATATCTACGCCATCGGTGAATGCGCAAGCTGGAACAACCGTGTATTTGGTCTGGTAGCACCAGGCTACAAAATGGCGCAGGTCGCCGTTGACCATATTCTCGGTAGCGAAAACGCCTTTGAAGGTGCTGACCTTAGCGCCAAGCTGAAACTGCTGGGCGTAGACGTAGGCGGTATTGGTGATGCGCACGGTCGCACGCCTGGCGCACGTAGCTACGTTTACCTCGACGAAAGTAAAGAGATCTACAAACGCCTGATTGTCAGCGAAGACAACAAAACCCTGCTCGGTGCGGTACTGGTGGGCGATACCAGCGACTACGGTAACCTGCTGCAACTGGTGCTGAACGCTATCGAACTGCCGGAAAACCCGGATTCCCTGATCCTGCCAGCACACTCTGGTAGCGGCAAGCCGTCTATCGGTGTTGATAAACTGCCGGACAGCGCGCAAATCTGCTCCTGCTTCGACGTCACCAAAGGTGATCTGATTGCTGCCATCAACAAAGGCTGCCACACCGTTGCGGCGCTGAAAGCTGAAACCAAAGCGGGTACTGGCTGCGGTGGCTGTATCCCGCTGGTCACTCAGGTACTGAACGCGGAACTGGCGAAACAGGGCATCGAAGTTAACAACAACCTGTGCGAACACTTTGCTTATTCGCGTCAGGAACTGTTCCATTTGATCCGCGTTGAAGGCATTAAAACCTTCGAAGAACTGCTGGCGAAACACGGCAAAGGCTACGGTTGTGAAGTTTGTAAACCAACCGTCGGTTCGCTGCTGGCCTCCTGCTGGAACGAATACATTCTGAAGCCGGAACATACTCCGCTGCAGGATTCTAACGACAACTTCCTCGCTAACATCCAGAAAGACGGCACCTACTCGGTGATCCCGCGCTCTCCGGGCGGTGAAATCACCCCGGAAGGACTGATGGCAGTGGGTCGTATCGCGCGTGAATTTAATCTCTACACCAAAATCACCGGCTCTCAGCGCCTGGCGATGTTTGGCGCACAGAAAGACGATCTGCCGGAGATCTGGCGTCAGCTGATTGAAGCTGGCTTCGAAACCGGTCATGCCTATGCGAAAGCACTACGTATGGCGAAAACCTGCGTGGGTAGCACCTGGTGCCGCTACGGCGTTGGCGACAGCGTCGGCCTCGGCGTGGAACTGGAAAACCGCTACAAAGGCATCCGTACGCCGCACAAAATGAAGTTCGGTGTCTCCGGCTGTACCCGTGAATGTTCAGAAGCTCAGGGTAAAGACGTGGGTATTATCGCCACTGAAAAAGGCTGGAACCTGTATGTTTGCGGTAACGGCGGCATGAAACCGCGTCATGCGGATCTGCTGGCAGCGGATATCGATCGCGAAACGCTGATCAAATATCTCGACCGCTTCATGATGTTCTACATCCGTACCGCCGACAAACTGACGCGTACCGCGCCGTGGTTAGAAAACCTCGAAGGCGGCATCGATTATCTGAAAGCGGTGATCATTGACGACAAACTGGGGCTGAACGCACATCTGGAAGAAGAGATGGCGCGCCTGCGTGAAGCGGTAGTGTGTGAGTGGACTGAAACGGTCAATACACCGTCCGCGCAGACTCGCTTCAAACACTTCATCAACAGCGACAAGCGTGACCCGAACGTACAGATGGTGCCAGAGCGCGAACAGCACCGTCCGGCAACGCCGTATGAACGTATCCCGGTAACTCTGGTGGAGGACAACGCATGAGCCAGTGGAAAGACATCTGCAAAATCGATGACATCCTGCCTGAAACCGGCGTCTGCGCGCTGTTAGGTGACGAGCAGGTAGCAATTTTCCGCCCGTATCACAGCGATCAGGTGTTTGCGATCAGCAACATCGACCCGTTCTTCGAGTCCAGCGTGCTGTCACGCGGGCTGATTGCGGAACACCAGGGCGAGCTGTGGGTCGCCAGCCCGCTGAAAAAACAGCGTTTTCGCTTAAGTGATGGCTTGTGCATGGAAGACGAACAGTTTTCCGTCAAACATTACGAAGCACGAGTGAAAGACGGCGTGGTGCAGCTGCGCGGTTAATGTTTTAACGGGAGGCGCAATGCCTCCCCTTTTTGCATGGTCCTGTAATGACCTTCGGTATATTGCAGGACATTTTTTAAACTTTTTGTTTTATTTTTTTGTTTTTATTTTTTAAAGGATAATCAAATGTTTACAGACACTATTAATAAGTGTGCGGCTAACGCTGCGCGCATTGCACGCCTGTCGGCAAATAACCCGCTCGGCTTTTGGGTCAGCTCCGCCATGGCGGGCGCGTATGTGGGTCTTGGGATCATCTTGATTTTCACGCTCGGTAATTTGCTCGACCCGTCCGTACGTCCGCTGGTGATGGGCGCGACCTTTGGTATCGCCTTAACGCTGGTGATTATCGCCGGTTCTGAACTGTTCACCGGACACACCATGTTCCTCACCTTTGGGGTAAAAGCGGGCAGCATCAGCCACGGGCAAATGTGGGCAATCCTGCCGCAAACCTGGCTGGGTAACCTGGTCGGTTCCGTCTTCGTTGCCATGCTCTATAGCTGGGGCGGCGGTAGCCTGCTGCCGGTAGATACCAGCATCGTTCACTCCGTCGCGCTGGCTAAAACCACTGCACCGGCAATGGTACTGTTCTTCAAAGGTGCATTGTGTAACTGGCTGGTTTGCCTGGCAATCTGGATGGCGCTGCGCACTGAAGGGGCGGCGAAATTTATCGCTATCTGGTGGTGTCTGCTGGCATTTATCGCGTCTGGCTACGAGCACTCTATCGCTAACATGACGCTGTTCGCGCTCTCCTGGTTCGGCAACCACAGCGAAGCCTACACGCTGGCGGGTATTGGTCATAACCTGCTGTGGGTGACGCTGGGTAATACTTTATCAGGTGCCGTATTCATGGGATTGGGTTATTGGTATGCTACGCCGAAAGCGAATCGTCCGGTTGCGGACAAATTTAATCAAACTGAAACGGCTGCCGGTTAATTACTAAGGGGTTTTTACGTGGATCATTTGCCTATATTTTGCCAATTACGCGATCGCGACTGTCTGATTGTCGGCGGTGGTGATGTCGCGGAACGCAAAGCAAGGTTGCTGTTAGACGCAGGCGCTCGCTTAACGGTGAATGCATTAGCGTTTATTCCACAGTTCACCGCATGGGCAGATGCAGGCATGTTAACCCTCGTCGAAGGGCCATTTGATGAAAGCCTTCTCGACACCTGCTGGCTGGCGATTGCAGCGACGGATGATGACGCGCTTAACCAGCGCGTCAGCGAAGCCGCTGAAGCTCGTCGCATCTTCTGTAACGTGGTCGATGCGCCGAAAGCCGCCAGCTTTATTATGCCGTCGATTATTGACCGCTCACCGCTCATGGTCGCGGTCTCCTCTGGCGGCACCTCTCCGGTTCTGGCGCGCCTGTTGCGCGAAAAACTCGAATCACTGCTGCCGTTGCATCTGGGCCAGGTGGCGAAATATGCCGGGCAATTACGCGGGCGAGTGAAACAACAGTTCGCCACGATGAGTGAGCGTCGCCGTTTCTGGGAGAAATTGTTCGTTAACGACCGCCTGGCGCAGTCGCTGGCAAACAACGATCAGAAAGCCATTACTGAAACGACCGAACAGTTAATCAACGAACCGCTCGACCATCGCGGTGAAGTGGTGCTGGTTGGTGCAGGTCCGGGCGATGCCGGGCTGCTGACGCTGAAAGGACTGCAACAAATTCAGCAGGCAGATGTGGTGGTCTACGACCGTCTGGTTTCTGACGATATTATGAATCTGGTACGCCGCGATGCTGATCGCGTTTTCGTCGGCAAACGCGCGGGATACCACTGTGTACCGCAGGAAGAGATTAACCAGATCCTGCTGCGGGAAGCGCAAAAAGGCAAACGCGTGGTGCGGCTGAAAGGTGGCGATCCGTTTATTTTTGGCCGTGGTGGCGAAGAGCTGGAAACACTGTGCAACGCGGGTATTCCGTTCTCGGTGGTTCCGGGTATTACCGCAGCTTCTGGTTGCTCTGCCTATTCGGGTATTCCGCTCACGCATCGCGATTATGCCCAGAGCGTGCGCTTAATTACCGGACACTTAAAAACCGGTGGCGAGCTGGACTGGGAAAACCTGGCGGCAGAAAAACAGACGCTGGTGTTCTATATGGGGCTGAATCAGGCTGCGACTATTCAGCAAAAGCTGATTGAACACGGTATGCCTGGCGAAATGCCGGTAGCAATTGTCGAAAACGGAACAGCAGTCACGCAGCGCGTGATTGACGGTACGCTCACACAACTGGGCGAACTGGCGCAGCAAATGAACAGTCCATCGCTAATTATTATTGGTCGGGTTGTTGGCCTGCGCGATAAACTGAACTGGTTCTCCAACCATTAATTTAATCAGGGCCAGAGAATTCTGGCCTTTTTCGTTTACAACTCTCTTTATATATTCAGCAGATAAAAATATAACTCATTAACAAAAATCATTTGTTTTTGCCCCGTTATATTCACCGTTACAGCGACTTACAAAATTAAGTCATTCACTCACTGACGCCGATTAAATATTCCTGTATCGTTCTTAATGAGCAGTCTACTTATATTCATATAATCAATGAATATTAATCAATATATAATACATAGGGAATGTAAATGAACAAATTTATTAAAGTTGCACTGGTAGGTGCGGTACTGGCTACGTTAACTGCATGTACTGGTCATATTGAAAACCGTGATAAGAACTGCTCTTACGACTACCTGCTGCACCCTGCAATTTCTATTTCTAAAATCATTGGCGGTTGCGGTCCTACTGCACAGTAAGTCTCTGACAGAAATCGGCTAACACCGGTTTAATTGCCCGACGCCCTCTGGATTTTCCGAGGGCGTATTTGTTTCTGCATTCTTTTCGAAAACATCATTCACAAGATTAAATACTGGCAATACTCTCACGCAAAATCCGCAGCACCGTCTCTTCACCGCTGCGATTCGGGTTAATGCGAATCGCACAATGTTCTGATTGTGGATTCGCCTGGCGAAACGTTCCGGAAAGGCGATAAAAGAGCGGCGGGATTTCATATTTCGACTCTGCACCCACCGGGTAAGGCAAGGCACCGCGCTTTTGCGCCTCTTCCAGCACTCTGGCGGCAATCGGCTGATGAAACTCGACAATCAACACCTTCGACTGCGCATTAGCAATCATCGCGCTTTTCACTTCCGGCACCGCACCACCGTTAAGCAAAGCCAGCAACCGTTCAGATACCCCTGCCTGCACCGCGTGCATCACTGGCGCAAACACCAGACCACGCAAGACTTCCAGCGCCTGTGCGCCCTGGATCTGGCTACCGCCGGAGTAAAGCGTGGCGCGAATACGGTTGATAACATCAGCATCGCCGACCACTGCACCAACACCCTCTGGCCCAAATAGCTTGAAGCAGGAAAATGTCGAGACATTCGCGCCGCATTCACAGCCGATTCGCGCCACCTTCATCACCGCATAGTTGTCATCGGTTAACGCTGGAACACCTGCCGCGCGCAACGTTGCCAGCACATCTGCCAGCACGTAGCTGTCCTGCGGCTGCTGGCGCGTATGCTGCACCAGCGCCGCATCCGGTTGTTGCTCGTCGACGACCTGCTTCAGTGCCGACAGGTCATTGAAATCAACAGTAATAAGCGTCAGCCCCATCTGCTCAATAATAACCCGTGTCGTCGGGTAAACAGGCGCGTCATGCACCAGAAGACGCTGCCCCGGTTTGAGCAAAGCCGCCAGCCCGGCGCGAATCGCGCCAGTCCCCGCGCCCTGCACCAGCGCCGCAGCCTGTGCGTGAAATGCATCAGCCAGCACCTGCTCCACCCGTTGGGTAATACGCGGTTGATTCAGACCTGGAGTTAACCCTAAATCACCGCCAGTAAGAAACTCGCTGCCGGGGAAATGGCGACAAATGCTATCCACCAGCGCAAACTGCTTTTGCTGCGCCTCAATAATCGTCAGGCTTTGCAGAGGAAACGTCTTCATAGGTGCCTTCCTTAAGCCGGAACGAACAGGCCAAGCCAGTAAAGAACATTCAGCAGAATACCGGTGATCATTACTGCCACGACCGGTGCCGCCATTTTCTGTACCGGACGGCCCAGGGATTCGTTGAGGAAGTAAATGGCAACCGCGATAGAGAATCCGGTATAACCCGCCATCTTAATTGCTGCGAAAATCGAACCGACCAGCAGCGCCACTTCCATCAGCATATTCATGGCGTTACGGATGTTATCCGACGCATTACGCACCGACGGGTAGCGTCCCAGCCATTTGCCGATCGAACGAAGCAGCAAGACTTCCGCCGAAATAACCACTGCGCCTAATACCGCCGCAACCATCGGATTTGGCGAGAGATAGCCCACCGCATAAACAAAGGTAAAGCCCGCAACTGCATACACGCCAGTGGCTAACGCGGTGGTGGCAATCAACGGCACAAAACCCAGTCCGCGCATAAATTCTGCCAGAGCCGCCTGATTAATCAGCGTTTGCGATTGTTCCGGCGTCACGCCTGCGGAATACGCTTTCTCCAGTGTGAAGATCGAAACTTCGCTACCAGCAAAAATCTTCATACTGGCAACGGCGGCAATCAATGCTCCCACGATGGCGATATAAGGTAAGTTTTTGATAATCCGCGACGTGCGCTCTTCAAACACCGAAAGCCCGCTGGCATCGATGTCATTTTCATCACGATGACGCAGGTCGTGAGTTATCGCGATCCCCAGCAGCATCACCATGCCAATAAAGATTTCGATGGATTCAGGGTTAAGATGTGGGAAATAGCGCACGACTACCACACGGGTCATCAGAACAACCACGGCGGCGACCAGACTTTGCTTCCAGCCAAACTGGTAGAAAATCGCCACCAGCGGGAACAGTGCAAAAGCAGAAACCACCGGCGAGCTTAATTCCCCGAGGCTACCTAATACATCCACCGGCAGCGCGGTCAGCAGCTGGTTTACTGGCAACAGGCAAGTAAGGATCAACACGCCCCAGATAGCGCCAAGACCAAACGCCATCAGGCTGTTTATCGCCAGTACGCCGAGGATATCGGTAGGAAGAAAGAGTAACCATGCGTTGAGCAGCCCGGTTTTCAGGGTAAAAGAGATCCCCACCGAGGCCACAAAACCAATGCTCAGACCAAAAGCGATACTCCCCGCCTCGCGACGGTTCATATAGCCTTCAATCAGTTGCGGCAGGATCGGGCGGATGCCGTCATGAAAAACAGCCGCCGAGCGATGCGCCAGAAGCGATGTCATACCCGTCAGGCACGCCACCACGATAATCTGAATATACAGATCCATAGTCGTGCCTTTTATTTCAGATGGTTAATCAACATCGGAATCGCGTGTTCGACGTGCTCAACGGAAAGGCCAAACGCCACTTTTCCTTCGGCGATCATTTTGGCGATATGCTCGTCTTTCGCTTTAATGCCTGGTTTGGCAATGGTGCAACTTTTGTTATAGCCAATCACCGCGATGGCAATCGACAATGCCGCGCCCGCACCGGTATTACACGCGCCGATGTAATAATCCAGTTGCCCGGATTTCACTTTCATTGCCGCTTCCATGTCGTTGTGAATGAAAACTTCAAAACTGCCAGGAGCCGTCGCTTCAATGGTTTTTTTAATCTGCTCACGCTGTAAGCCTGCAACGCCAATCTTTTTCATGAGTCTGTCCTTATTGGAAAAATTGAGAGGGAGTTTCACGTAACATCACATCCACATCGGCCTGACTGAATCCTGACTGGCGCAATTGCGGAATAAAGGTGGTCAATAAATAGTCATAGCCATAACCACCATTGGCTTTTAAATGGGAGCGGCGCGTAATATCCATCGACAGCATGACGCGGTTCAGCAACCCACGGTCACGTAGCGCATGAAGCATCGCAATACGCTTTTCGTCCGGGTAGTAACTGTTCTTACCAATGGTGTCGAACTGCACGTACGCGCCGAGATCGATCATCTTCAAAATGTTGTCGAGGTTGTCTTTCAGATCGCAGTGACCAACGGTGACGCGCGAAAGATCAACCCCGTGGGCTTGTAGCAACGCCAGTTGCTCCAGCCCCATCGTGCTGAACGACGTATGCGTGGAGATCGGGCGTCCGGTCTGGTTATGCGCCAGCGCAGCGGCAATAAATACCTTCTCTTCCAGCGGCGTAATCTTTCCTTCGCTGGTGCCGATCTCCGCGATGATCCCGGCTTTCAGCTCCGTGCCATCGATACCCTGTTCAATTTCATCGACCATCTCCTGCGCCAGTTCCTGCACGCTGCGGGTCGCCACATGTTCCGGGAAAAACGCGTCCTGGTAATAACCGGTACAGGCCACCACGTTGATCCCCGTCTCGCGCATTACATCAAGCATAAATTGCGCATTGCGCCCCATGTAACGGTTGGTCATCTCAATCACATTACGCACGCCCCGGGTCATCAGGTCGTTCATCTCCTGGCAAATGAACGCATACTGATCAAGGCGGCAGTCCACGTTGTTTTTAAAGCCGGAGAGATCAATATGCAGATGCTCATGGGCGAGGGTGTAACCCGTCGGATCAAAACTCATAGGGTGTCTCCTGCAAACCGGAGGGAGGAAAGAAAAGAGCGACCATTTTGTGGCGGTGGCGCACGGAAAAATTCACACACGGTAGCCCCCACATCAGAAAGCGTGGTGCGAACACCTAGCTGAGTAGCAGCCAGGCCTTGCTGATAAACCAGCACTGGCACCACTTCGCGGGTATGGTGGCTGTGACCAATGGTCGGATCGTTACCGTGATCCGCCATGACGATCAGGCAGTCATCTGGCTGCATCGCCTCAACAAGCCGGGCAAGGTTACGGTCAACGACCTGCAAACGTTCGGCATAACGTGCGACGTCTTCTGCATGACCAGCGAGGTCGGTTTCCTGGATATTGGTGCAAATAAACGCCGTCGGATGCGTGTTAAATTCGTCGAGGGTGATATCCATAATCCGCTGGCTATCCACCAGGTTTTGCCAGCTCACGCCATAAGGATTGCTGACGATATCTGCCACCTTACCCACCAGCACGGTTGGCACGCCCGCCTCATACAGTTTTTGCGGCACCTGCACTTTTTCATCAACACCGTAGCCCATATGCACGACCTGGAAACCGTTGTCATAAGCGCCAGAACGCGGCGCATTAATACCAATAAAGCGCCCTTCTTTGCTTTCTGCGGCATCGAGAATACGCTGACTGTTGGTTAACAGGCCGCCAAATGTAATGACCCGACCGACCTGTACCTGCTCACGCACGATACGACCAATTTTGATTGCGTCGTCAAAAGAGATCACAGAGAGATTGGCGGTGATGTTATAGACCTGGCCTAAATCCGCCTCGAGATTATCGCCAATCGCAACCGCCTGATTGACCCACAGAAATTGCAGATCATCGCCACGGCGCTCCACCTGCCAACCGGCGGATACTAATGCCTGCTCAACACGGTCAATCACATCGCGAAAAGGCATCCGCAGCGGCGGTAACGGGCGCGTGCCTAAAATTTCCTGATGCCCCATAAAGGTATCGCCACCTTCATGTTGCAGCTCTGCCACGCCCCAGGTTGCGGAGTCTGACGGCTGCATATCGCCTGGCGCATAACCCAATGTGTTGATTAGCCCCAGCTTCTCCAGCGTTGGTAGCTGCAAATGCGGCAACTGGCTCAGGATGTGACCACAGGTATTCGCCCCGGCATCCTGCGGGCGCACCAGCGTGACATCTTTCATTGCCCCTACGCCAAAGCTATCAATCACTAACACCACAAATCGCGCCATTACGCCCCCAGAGAGTTTCCAAGACTGTCATAACGACCGACGATTTCCGGTTCGCCACGATGAATACCAGACACCAGCACCACATCACTGCGGGTGACAAAAATCTGCGTGCGAAAACAGAGCACTACTGCACTGCTTACCGGAAACTCGCCTGCCAGCGGCAGGGTGTAGTCGATACTGCTGTCATCCACAGTTTTGAGATTGGTTTCAGTAATCTTTTGATTTTCTGGCGTAAACACCAGCGCATGTTGCGCGTGACCACGACGGTAGTAACCGCCGCCGTAGCAGTAGCTGTCGCCACGGAAAAAATGGGAGATTTCACTTAACCAGAGCATCGCGATACGTTCAGGCTGATCGCCCTGCTGGTTTGCCGGAATAGTGCCCGTCAGCGCATGACCGGGTTCGGCATGAGTCACACCGTATTGCGCCAGCAATGGCAGCGAAGTGCAGCTGGTCGCTGAAGGCGCGTTCAGTTGCTCAATCGCAATACCAGATTTCGCCAGTTGATCCCGTGCTTGTACCAGCGTGTGAAGATTCGGTGTCGGCAAAACTTTCCCGGCAGCCTCATCCCAAAGCAGGCAAGGGAAATGGGTTAGTCCCGCCAAATGCAGCCCCGGCAGTTTCTTAATTTCAGCAACCACCTCGTGCAGCGAATGCTGTACAAAACCGCTCTCCTGCCCCGGATAAAGAAAATCATCGTCGCTATAAACTTTGAGCAGCACAGACTGGATTCGCCCGGCCTTCACCGCCGCCGCAGAAACTTCCCGCGCTTTGTCGAGAGTAAACACGGTGATGACGTCGGTGCCCTGTTCAACGGCGTCAGCAACCTGATGACAAGGGATTTGTACCAGATGCCCCTGATGCGCCACCGGCAAACCAGCGCGGCGCATGACTCGCGCCTCTTTGTAATCCACCGCCACAATGCCGCTGTAGCCCAACGCCAGCAGTTTTTCCGCCAGCCATGGGTTACGACCGAATTGTTTGGTCATCAGATACAGTTCAATGCCGTAAAGCCGCGCCGTCTCAATCAGCCGCTTACCGTTTTCCAGTATCTGATCCACGTCGATCACCCAGCTGTCCGGGGCGATTTTGCCCTGCTGCCACAAACTTAGTGCGGCGGAAATCAGCGCCGGGTTCTGGCGTTTCAATGCTTCTACAAACATCTTGTTGCCTCGTTTCTGTTCCTTGAATTAAATATTCATTTTTTTGAATATTTAGGTTGTGCGACGTGGATTTGTCGGGAGCTTCAAACCTCTTCGTTAGCAGCCATCCATAATCCATAAAGGTTGGCCAGCAAATAGCCTTCTTCACACGGGTTAACTTCCAGTGCGAATTCCTTCAACAACACCTGATGCAATTGCACAACGGCTTGCCAGTGGCTGGATTGCGCCAGCTCTGCCAGCAATTCGTTATCCAGCGGCTCTATTTCTTCACCACGGCGACTGCGCATCAGTGCACTCGCCATATGTGTCATCGCCATCGTTCCTTGCTCACTGCGCACCGGCAGATGGCACTCTGTTTCCAGTACGTTGACGACCTGCATCATGCCTTTGCAGATGTCCTTATCAATAACGCCTGCCTCGCAAAGCAGGTTGAGTCTGGTTTCCATATCAGATGCCTTTCGTTTAATAACTCGGTTCCTGTTCCCCACTCACTACCCGTTGTTGATGGGCGAGCAGGGCGTGTTTATCTACAACGGCACGCAGCAGTTGTTGCATTGGGTAATCATCGACTCGCGTCAGGACCACGGCTTCGGTGGCCTGTAAAAATCGCGGATCGTCTGTGAGCGGCGTCGCCTCTAATCCCAGCATGGTCAGTTCGTTTTCCGCCACCACGTTCCAGATCACCGCATCGACATCGCCTTTAACAATGCGTTGTAAACTCTCGTGATAAGAGAGATCGACTCGTTCCACATCACTACCGCCAAAAAAAACATCGGTCATGATTTTCTGATCCGCCGAACGGTTATCCAGCCCCACGCGCTTCACGTTTGCGGACTCGCCTTTACGGCAAATCAACTGGTGCTCGCCAACGTAGGTGTGCGGCCCCAACTCCAGCGCGAGGCATAACCCTTTTTGCGTGAGATAACTTTCCGCCGCCAGTCGGGAAACCACCGCCATGTCATACACGCCGTTAAGTAAACACTCCACGCGAATATCCGCGCCGCGCATATGCGCATAGTAAAAAGGAATGCCATCAAACTGAGCTTTCAGCCCGCTCGCTAAACCTTCGTACAAGCGGGTATAGGGCAAAGGCATCGCACATACCACGTTGTTGATATCCACATGACTCAGCAATGCTTTGTTATCCATCTCGACCAGATAACTGCCATTGCGCCCACGGCGTTCAATCCGTATCGCTCCGCTTGATTCCAGCGTTTTCAACGCGGCCTGCGTCAGGCCAACCGATGAACGGCATTCAGTTGCCAGCTCATCTATGGTTTTCAACCTATTACCGCATTTTTCACCCAACAAATAACGGGCCAGCGTCGTGATAACGACGCCTTCTTTTTTGATAAACGTTCGACGCATAATATATTTTCAATAAAATGAATGTTTATATCTTCATTAAAATGAAGATAAGTGGCAACTGTGAGATGTGGAAACGGCGAGGCGCTTCACATTTTTTCGGATTATTGCAAATGAGGATAAAAAAACCGGGTTTCCCCGGTTTCAGAGTGATGACGAAGTGATTTATTCGACAATGCGAGCAAAGGGTAATTCCCACTGGCGCTTGCCTGCTCCCCTCACCCTAACCCTCTCCCCAAAGGGGCGAGGGGACCGTCCGAGCGTTTTGATATTACGGCTTCGCCACAAAACCAATCGCTTCGTACACCGCTTTCAGCGTACGGGAAGCGTGTACACTGGCTTTTTCTGCGCCGTCTTTCATCACCTGTTGCAGGAAGGCTTCATCGTTGCGGAAACGGTGATAGCGTTCCTGCAATTCAGTCAGCATACCGGAAACGGCATCAGCCACTTCACCTTTCAGATGACCATACATCTTGCCTTCGAACTGTTTTTCCAGTTCTGGAATGCTCTGGCCCGTTACCGCAGAAAGGATATCCAGCAGGTTGGAAACGCCCGCTTTGTTCTGCACATCGTAGCGAACTACCGGCGGCTCGTCGGAGTCAGTGACCGCGCGTTTGATTTTCTTCACTACCGATTTCGGATCTTCCAGCAGGCCGATAACGTTATTGCGGTTATCGTCAGACTTGGACATCTTCTTGGTCGGCTCCAGCAGCGACATTACGCGCGCGCCAGATTTCGGAATAAACGGCTCCGGCACCTTAAAGATCTCGCCATACAGCGCGTTGAAACGCTGGGCGATATCGCGACTCAGTTCCAGGTGCTGTTTCTGGTCTTCACCCACCGGTACCAGATTAGTTTGATACAGCAGGATGTCCGCAGCCATCAGCACCGGATAGTCAAACAGACCAGCGTTGATGTTCTCGGCATAACGCGCAGATTTATCTTTAAACTGCGTCATGCGGCTCAGTTCGCCGAAGTAGGTATAGCAGTTCAGTGCCCAGCCTAACTGCGCATGTTCTGGTACGTGGGACTGAACAAAAATGGTGCTTTTCTCAGGATCGATACCACAAGCCAGATACAAGGCCAGCGTATCCAGCGTCGCTTTACGCAGCTTCTGTGCATCCTGGCGCACGGTGATCGCGTGTTGGTCAACGATACAGTAAATGCAATGGTAGTCATCCTGCATGTTTACCCACTGACGCAGCGCACCCATGTAGTTACCAATGGTCAATTCACCTGAGGGCTGTGCGCCACTAAAAACGATGGGCTTAGTCATTTTTCGATTCCTGATTTTCGCTATGCGGAAGCCCTAATGCGGGCAGAAGGTCATTTATAGACTGATAAATTACATCAGGCTGGCTGAGATCGATAGCCTCGCCGTAGTTATATCCGTAGGTTAAGCCAACTGATGGGCAACCTGCCGCTTTTGCCGCCTGAATATCATTGCGTGAGTCGCCGACAAACAGCATCTGTTGTGGGGCAATTCCCATCCGCTCAGCCACCAGTAACAGCGGGTCCGGATGCGGTTTTTTGTTTTGCACATCATCGCCGCCGATAACCACGCTAAAGTATTTGGCAATATCTAAGGCTTCGAGCAGCGGCGCGACGAACGGCGTCGGTTTGTTGGTGACCAGGCCTAGCGGCAGGCCTTTAGCCTGCAACGCGCCCAACGTATCGGCAACGTGCGGGAACAAAAACGTCCCCTCTTCGGCAACCTCGCTATAGTAGCGATCGAACAGTTTACGCAGAATACGTACCTGTTCTTCTGCCGGAATGTCGTCATCAACGGACGGTTTACCCATTGTTTTACGCAGAGTCGCACGTTCCTGACGCGCCCAGGCCAATGCACGCTCCATCAGAACATCTGCGCCGTTACCAATCCAGGTAATAACGCGTTCTTCACCTGCGACGGGTAACTCCAACGCATACAGCGCCATATCTACCGCAGCAGCAAGACCGGGAGCACTGTCCACCAGCGTACCGTCGAGATCAAAAGCGACGCCGCGAATATCTTCAAACTTACTCATGACTTACCTTTGCCAGTTCACTGCGCATTTCATCAATGACTTTTTTATAGTCTGGCTGGTCGAAGATTGCCGAACCGGCGACGAACATATCCGCGCCCGCCGCAGCGATTTCGCCAATGTTGTTCACCTTCACGCCACCGTCCACTTCCAGACGAATGTCAAAGCCAGACTCGTCGATACGGCGACGTACTTCGCGCAGTTTATCCAGTGTTTGAGGAATGAAAGACTGACCGCCGAAACCAGGATTGACGGACATCAGCAGGATCACATCCAGCTTATCCATCACGTAATCCAGATAGCTCAGAGGTGTCGCCGGGTTAAATACCAGACCCGCTTTACAGCCATTTTCTTTAATCAGTTGCAGCGTGCGGTCAACATGCTCGGAGGCTTCTGGATGAAAGGTAATGATGCTGGCACCAGCGGCAGCGAAATCAGGCACAATGCGATCGACGGGTTTCACCATCAGATGTACGTCGATAGGGGCGGTAATGCCATAGTTACGCAAGGATTTCAGCACCATTGGCCCAATCGTCAGATTGGGAACATAGTGGTTATCCATGACGTCAAAATGCACGACATCAGCGCCAGCTGCCAGGGCTTTTGCGGTATCTTCACCCAGGCGGGCAAAATCAGCCGACAGAATTGAGGGGGCAATCAAATACTGTTTCATCCGCTTCTCCTTGAGAATTATTTTTTCGCGGGTGAAACGACTCCTGGTTTGTACAAAGCCAGCAGTTCGTCCACCTTTTTACGTGTGCCGCCGTTGCTGCTTATACTGCGTCGAACTTTGACGACATGCAATTTTGCGCGCTGATACCACTCACGCGTTAACATCGTATCGTGATTGGAGATCAGCACTGGAATATGGCGCTCAACCAGACCTTCGGCGATCTCCGCCAGATGCGCTTGTTGTTCAAGCGTAAAACTGTTTGTGTGATACGCCGTAAAGTTGGCGGTCGCAGACAGCGGTGCATAAGGCGGATCGCAATAGACGACGGATGCATCATCTGCGCGCGCCATGCTATCGGCGTAAGACTCACAATAGAAAAAGGCATTCTGCGCTTTTTCAGCGAAGTGATACAACTCTGCTTCCGGGAAATAGGGTTTTTTGTAGCGGCCAAACGGCACATTAAACTCACCGCGCAGATTGTAACGACACAGGCCGTTGTAACCGTAGCGGTTCAAATATAAAAACAGTACCGCCCGACGGAACGGATCCTGGCTTTTGTTGAACTCTTCGCGGAACTGATAGTAAACCTCGGCGCAATTTGTTTCGGGAACAAACAGCTCGCGTGCGGCCTGTACGTACTCATCAGTACGCATCTTCACAATGTTATAGAGACTGATCAGGTCGCTATTGATATCGGCAAGGATATAACGAGAAAAGTCGGTGTTGAGAAACACCGACCCGGCACCTACAAAAGGCTCAACCAGACATTCGCCCTTGGGCAAATGCCGTTTAATATCATCAAGCAGGGGATACTTGCCCCCTGCCCACTTCAAAAAAGCGCGATTTTTCTTCATGCTGACTAACTAATTACACCTTCTCCGGCTGTGGAGAAAGCTCCGACAGCATCCAGCGCTTCAGGCAACTCCCGCAACGATAACCCATTGCGGGAGATAACCTTGATTACTTCAGATCGGCCTGTACCTGACGCAGCGGTTTCGCCCACGGGTTTTTGGCCTGAACATCTGCTGGCAATGTAGATACCGCTTTTTTCGCCTCTTCTTTCGAAGCGTACACGCCAGAAACCAGGACATACCACGGCTGACCATTACGCGTCGTTTCATAGACAACGTAGTTTTTCAGATTCTCTTTCTTCGCCCAACCGTTCAGGTTGTCGTAGTTAGAGGAACTGCTCAGCTGCAGAGTGTAATGGCTGGACGGTGCCGATTTCAACGAACCAACATTACCTGCGGTCTTCCCTCCAGCGGCTGGTGTTGCCGTGGTTTGCGCCGGGGATGCCGTCTGTACTGGAGCCGTAGTCGCCGTCTCTTTTGGTGCTGGCGCAGAAGTCGCAGCCGGTGCCTTCGTGCTCGCCACAGGAGCAGCTGGTTCAGTACGCTTCGGCGTCTGTGCTACCGACTTCGGTTCCGTTTTCACGGTTGCTTGCGGTTTTTTCGGTTCAATCACCGCCTGCTGACGAGCTGGACGCGTAGTGGCCGGACGTTCAGCAGTTTGCGTTTTCGCCGTTTCACGGGATGCATTGCCATTGCGTACTGGCGCGACAGTTGCTGGTTCAGTCGGCAATGTAGAATTGACCGCCACATTGTTCAACTGTTGCTGATTTTGTGGCTGGGTCAGCGCATTGTTCAGGTCACCCTGCACTTCAACACGTTGTTGACCATCCGTTGCCGCCGGGGTTTGCCCTTGAGTCGGCGTAGAAGAGATCGGCGGCAGAGAAACATCCTGCTGAGTATTTTCCGCAGACGTGGTTCCCGGCGCTGGCTGCACGCCATTGGCCTGATCGGTCGCATTGCCAGCAAGATCAATACTCTTCTCGCCAGACGCGGTTTGATCGCTGGAAGAGGTCGAGGGGGCTTTTAGCGCAGAACCGATACCGATGATCAACAGCAGTAGAACCAGAATGCCGACGCCCATCATCATATACTGACGAGAAGCGGGTTTACTGGCTGCTTTTTTGCGCTTACGCGGACGACGCTCTACGCGCTCTTCATCCACGGTTTCATCTTCGGATTCGTCAATTTCTTCTTCGATTTCCGGTTCCTCATTGCGCTCTTTTTGCGCACGAGTCGGACGGCGATCGTCAGTGTCATCAAGTTCAATATCATCAAAATTGATCTGCGGTTCGCCACGTTCAGTACGCTCAGAACGTTCAGAAGATTGACGAGAACGACCAGTACGACGATCGCTGGGATCGGGTTTCAGCTCGTCTTCTGGTTTGAATTCATCCATTTAACACCCCACTAAAAGGTTAATGCTTACCACGTTGCAATTAACCTGAAGCTAATAGACCGCTTGATAAGCGGCCTGACCTTTCTTGTTGTTACGCTGATTGACAATCGGCAATGGCGTTAAGAACAAGCTCGTGCGAAACGCCGCTGCGAACTTCACTCTTACCAATTGCCAACGGAAGAATTAAGCGCATCTCTCCCGCAAGGACTTTCTTGTCACGCAGCATATGCGGTAAATACGCCTGCGCGGACATTTCGCGCGGCCCATTGACCGGTAACCCAGCCCGCGTGAGCAGGGTTATAATACGCTGCGTTTCGGCAGAACTAAACTGCCCGAGACGTTCCGACGTCCGCGCCGCCATCACCATACCCGCAGCGACCGCTTCACCATGTAACCAATTGCCATACCCCATTTCAGCTTCAATGGCATGACCAAAGGTGTGTCCCAGATTCAGTAAAGCACGTAACCCGGTTTCGCGCTCGTCGGCGGCGACAACTTCTGCCTTCAGTTCACAACAACGGCGAATACAGTACGCCATTGCCGGACCGTCCAGACGCAACAACGCATCCAGATTCTCTTCCAGCCAGTTAAAAAACGCACCGTCAAGAATAATGCCGTATTTGATGACTTCTGCCAGCCCCGACGCTAACTCACGCGGGGGAAGCGTTTTCAGACAGTCGAGATCCACCACCACTGAAGCAGGCTGGTAGAACGCGCCAATCATGTTTTTACCGAGGGGATGGTTGACCGCAGTTTTGCCGCCAACGGAGGAATCGACCTGCGACAGTAACGTCGTCGGGACTTGAATGAAACGAACACCGCGCTGATAACTCGCCGCCGCGAAGCCGGTCAGATCGCCCACTACGCCGCCGCCAAGCGCCACCAGCGTAGTATCGCGACCATGCGGCTTTTGTAACAACGCCGTAAAGACGGTATCGAGTACAGCCAGGCTTTTATACTGCTCGCCGTCAGGGAGGATAACGCTATCGACGTTAACACCCGCCTGTTCAAGTACGCCGCGGACCTTATCGAGATACAGAGGAGCCAGGGTTTCGTTGGTGACCAACATGACCTGCTCGCCCGATTTCAGCGGTAAGAATGAAGCTGGTTCATTAAACAAACCAGATGCGATGGTAATTGGGTAACTACGTTCCCCGAGAGTAACGACAATCCTCTCCATAACGCGACATCCACCTTAATTACTGTACCCGCAGACGAGTGTATATAAAGCCAGAATTAGTTGCTTTCCAGCATGTGAATAATCTGGTTTGCAACCACTTTAGCGCTTTGATCATCAGTACGAATGGTCACGTCGGCAATCTCTTCATACAGCGGATTGCGTTCATTGGCCAACGCTTCCAGAACTTCACGCGGCGGTGTTTCAACGTGCAGCAACGGGCGTTTTTTATCACGCTGCGTGCGTGCAAGTTGCTTTTCGATGGTCGTTTCAAGATAAACGACAACGCCACGAGCGGAAAGACGGTTACGCGTTTCACGGGATTTCACAGAGCCGCCGCCAGTAGCCAGCACAATACCCTGTTTCTCGGTCAACTCATTGATGACCTTTTCTTCGCGATCGCGGAAGCCTTCTTCGCCTTCTAAATCGAAAACCCAGCCCACATCAGCTCCGGTTCGTTTCTCAATCTCTTGATCGGAATCGTAAAATTCCATATTGAGTTGTTGAGCTAACTGGCGCCCAATAGTGCTTTTTCCGGCACCCATAGGCCCAACCAGAAAGATATTGCGTTTCTCTGCCATTTTTTCGGTACTACTAAGACTATTCGTTAATGATAAACCCGCTTCGCTCAGAGAGCGCCGCAGGACATGAACTGAAACCTCATAAGATATTGCGAGAGTCAGACTGAAAATTATCTCAATACTCCAGCGGGTTTGGCAACTGAATAAATCACCCATCCCTCTGCATATCTGGTCGCTGCAAGCGCGCTGCCTTGCTACCACCGCTCTGGCGATAAATCACCGGGTAAGATTAGCGTAAAAAAGACAGCAAAATGCCGCCTGAATGATAAATCATCATCATGGAACGCAGGCAGCGAAGAGCACCAACTCTCAAATCGGTACTCCTTGTATGCTAAATACCTGCGCGCGTCAAATAGATGAAACACGTTCAGCATAAAAACATTACCGCTTTTACGGCTGTTTACTCACTGGAAACCAGTCGTGGCGTGATAAACACCACTAACTCGCGTCGTTCATCTTCTTTTCCGTCATGACGAAATAATTGCCCGAACCAGGGAATGTCGCCAAGCAACGGTACGCTATCCTGACCCGATTTATTTTTACGGGTAAAAATGCCGCCCAGCGCCAACGTTTCTCCGCTTTTGACCTCGACCTGCGTTTCGATCTCCTGCTTATCAATCGCCAGCACTTCGCCATCGGCCTGCTGTAGCACCTGCCCCGGAACGTTCTGGCTGATGTGTAATTTCAGCCGGATGCGACCTTTTTGTAACACCGTGGGCGTGACCTCCATCCCCAGGACGGCCTCTTTAAATTCCACCGACGTCGCGCCACTTTCCCCGCTGGAAACCTGATATGGAATTTCGCTCCCCTGTTTAATGCTGGCAGGCTGAAGATGTGAGGCCAGCAGACGCGGACTGGCGATAATATCCAGCTGCTGTTTTTGTTCGAGCGCGGAAAGCTCAAGATCCAGCAAGCGTCCGTTGATGCGCCCAATGTTAAAACCGACATGCGTTGTCGCCGTCGCTACGGAGAGGTCGCTACCAAGCGTGGTGACTTGCCCAACGCCACCAGCGTGTTGCGCATCGGCCAGCGTCCATTTCACGCCTAACTCACGCAAACTTTTTTCATTAATGGTGACAATATGCGCCGACAGCTCAACCTGCCCGACCGGCAGATCCATTTGCGCTACCCACTGTTCAAGCGCGCTTAACGCCGTTTTGTTATCTCGTAGCAAAAGACGATTGGTGCGTTTATCGACGGTCATACTCCCTTTGGCACTCAGTAGCTTCTCCCCCGCTTTCGCCAGTTCTCCCGCGTCGGCGTATTGCAGGGTTATACTGCGATTTTCCAGCGGCAGATTTGCCTGCGCCCGCGCCTGCTCCGCCTCCTGGCGGGCGATATTGTTATTCTGCCAGGCAATGGAATGCACTGAGAGAATGTTGCCTTCCTGCCGCGTTATCAGTCCGGCGCTTTTCACTACAGTTTGTAGTGCCTGCTTCCAGGGAACATCTGTTAGATGTAACGACACCGTACCGCTGACGTCTGGCGACACGACCAGGTTCAACTTCTCCTGTTCAGCCAGCGCCTGCAACACCTGAGCTACCGGAACGTCATCCACCATCAGCGTCACTTTTTGCGGCTTTGCCGCCTGTACGCCGGGTATCAGCATCAACAGTAGTGCGGCTATCCATTGCTTCATTTGTATCTCCTTGCCGTTGCCACAACCATTGTGGCGGTTCGCAGTTTGTCCCGGTACCCAGCGTTAGTACGTCTGGCGTCAGCTGTAAAATTGTCCAGCCGTTTTCCAGCACATCGTTTTGCTGCACCCGTCGCCATTTCTTTTGCCCGTCTTTTATTACACCGATGATGCGCTCGCCTCGCCCTACCATCCCCTGATAGCGCCACTGGCTAAGTTCGCTAATCCGGCATAGATCTTCCGGCGGTTTAAAAGGGTCACGCATACCGGTTAAAAGGCACAATGCAATACCTGCCAACAACCAGCGTTTAACCCTCATGCGGCGTCTCCAGTTGTAGCGTGAACAAAAGATCATCACCTTCCACGCTTAACGAAAAACGGCTCACGCTGACGTTGCGCTCTGCCAGCCGTGTAAATGCCGACGGCACTGCTTCCCACAGCGTTTTCAACGCCAACTCGCCTCCCTGCGCGGATGGATGCCAGGAAACCAGTTGCGCGCCGGATAACTGAAAATCCAGTGGCGAAAAGGGCAGCGTTTTTTCCTCGCTGAAGGGAGTGGTGTCTACCAGGCGATACAGTGCGGCCCACTGCTGGTGATGACTTGCCCGTAGTCGAATTAATGCGTCGCGCTCTTCATGGTGTGTCGATGATAGAAAAATGAGCGTAACTAACATCAGCAACCAGACTGCCCAGCAAAGCTGGCGGAGGCGGGGTGATGTGGCGAACCACCAGTCAAAGAACATGTTCATCGCTAACCTTCCTTGTTAACTGATACTCAAATTGCCAGCGTCCCTGCGCATCCTGCTGCGTGGCTCCCCGCTGATTGAGATGAAAAGACGCATCCTGGCGGAGTGACGTTTCTAGTGCGTTTAACGCGGTAATGCTTGTTGTCAGCCCCTTGATCTCCAGCGTTCCCTGCTGCCAGCTTATCGTTGTCAGCCAGGCGTGCTCGGGTAAAAGCGCCGCCAGTGCTTCCAGCGCAGATTGCCAGTCGCGGGTAAATTGTCGCTGGCGCTGCCGTTGCGAACGCTGTTCGCGTAACTGCTGTTGCTCCAGCAAACGTGGCTTCGTTATCTGTAAGCTGCGGGCGAGTTGTTGTTCCGCCTGAAGCAAAACTGCGTCTATGCGCGCTTCGGCGCTGCCTGTCAGACGCAGTATTAGCGTTATCCCGACGGCCAGCAGCAGAGGCGCAACGAACATCAGCAACCAGAAACGCAGAAAAGCGGTCCGGCGTTGCTGTCGCCAGGGCAAAAAATTAATTGGCGGGTTCATCAGTACGCCTTCCCAAGCGCCAGCCCCAGCGCGATGGCAAAGTCTCCACCTGGCGGCGGTAGCGGCGGCTGACGAACAGAAACGGCCTCCCAGGGATCAAATCCGCCTTCGCCACATATCGCGACGCTTTCGGGATCAACGGATAACGCTGCCGCCAGCTCCTTCGCGCTAGTCATCCCCACCGCCAGTTTGCGCCCCCAGCGACAGCGTGTCGCCCACAGCCACTGTTCGTTATCACGCCAGGCCAGACATTGCTGATGAGAAGGTAAAAAAGGCAGGAATTGCTGTAATGCACTGGCATCCGGGGTGATCGCGCTCACATGAACACGCAACCTTTCTGCCAGAGTAAGTAGCGTTGCCAGCTCTTTGCTTTGCGCGGCAGTCACGTTATAGGCGGGGCTGAGTGAGTCTTCGCTGTAATCGAAGCGCAGGGAGTCCGGATCCATATCCAGCTCGCGGGCCATCGTCCCTGACAGCCAGGCCGTTTGCTCCCGCTCACCAAGGGACATCGACGGGCGCGGAAATGACCGCTGTAATGTGCGACTGGCGGGAAACGCCAACATAATGTGATGACGCTGCGGCAGTTCGCGACTCCACGGTAACAACGTTTTAGCCAGCTGCTGCGCATCAACAATCCGCCCATCTTTGATAATGTCGTTCTCCAGCGGCAACCGCCACCAGCGTTGCAAAAAGCATTCTTTTGCTCCCCGCACGATCGCAACCGCTACCGCTTCTTGCTGTTGTAAATGCAAACCAATTTGCCAGATCTTAAATGCCATTGTGATGATCTCCTTATCACCCGTCACTCTGACGGGTATATCAATGCGTCTGGCTTGCCTTTATACTACCGCGCGTTTGTTTATAAACTGCCCAAATGAAACTAAATGGGAAATTTCCAGTGAAGTTCGTAAAGTATTTTTTGATCCTTGCAGTCTGTTGCATTCTGCTGGGAGCAGGCTCGATTTATGGCCTATACCGCTACATCGAGCCACAACTGCCGGATGTGGCGACATTAAAAGATGTTCGCCTGCAAATTCCGATGCAGATTTACAGCGCCGATGGCGAGCTGATTGCTCAATACGGTGAGAAACGTCGTATTCCGGTTACGTTGGATCAAATCCCACCGGAGATGGTGAAAGCCTTTATCGCGACGGAAGACAGCCGCTTCTACGAGCATCACGGCGTTGACCCGGTGGGGATCTTCCGTGCGGCAAGTGTGGCGCTGTTCTCCGGCCACGCGTCACAAGGGGCGAGTACCATTACCCAGCAGCTGGCGAGAAATTTCTTCCTCAGTCCAGAACGCACGCTGATGCGTAAGATTAAGGAAGTCTTCCTCGCGATTCGCATTGAACAGTTGCTGACGAAAGACGAGATCCTCGAGCTTTATCTGAACAAGATTTACCTCGGTTACCGCGCCTATGGTGTCGGTGCTGCGGCACAAGTCTATTTCGGTAAAACGGTCGACCAACTGACGCTGAACGAAATGGCTGTGATCGCCGGGCTGCCGAAAGCGCCTTCCACCTTTAATCCGCTCTACTCAATGGATCGTGCCGTCGCGCGGCGTAACGTCGTACTGTCGCGGATGCTGGATGAAGGGTATATCACCCAACAACAGTTCGATCAGACACGCACTGAGGCGATTAACGCTAACTATCACGCGCCGGAGATTGCTTTCTCTGCGCCGTACCTGAGCGAAATGGTGCGCCAGGAGATGTATAACCGTTATGGCGAAAGTGCCTATGAAGACGGTTATCGCATTTACACCACCATCACCCGCAAAGTGCAGCAGGCCGCACAGCAGGCGGTACGTAATAACGTGCTGGACTACGACATGCGCCACGGCTATCGCGGCCCGGCAAATGTGCTGTGGAAAGTGGGCGAGTCGGCGTGGGATAACAACAAGATTACCGATACGCTGAAGGCGCTGCCAACCTATGGTCCGCTGCTGCCTGCCGCAGTCACCAGCGCCAATCCTCAGCAAGCGACGGCGATGCTGGCGGACGGGTCGACCGTCGCATTGAGTATGGAAGGCGTTCGCTGGGCGCGTCCTTACCGTTCGGATACTCAGCAAGGACCGACGCCGCGTAAAGTGACCGATGTTCTGCAAACGGGTCAGCAAATCTGGGTTCGTCAGGTTGGCGATGCATGGTGGCTGGCACAAGTGCCGGAAGTGAACTCGGCGCTGGTGTCGATCAATCCGCAAAACGGTGCCGTTATGGCGCTGGTCGGTGGCTTTGATTTCAATCAGAGCAAGTTTAACCGCGCCACCCAGGCACTGCGTCAGGTGGGTTCCAACATCAAACCGTTCCTCTACACCGCGGCGATGGATAAAGGTCTGACGCTGGCAAGTATGTTGAACGATGTGCCAATTTCTCGCTGGGATGCAGGTGCCGGTTCTGACTGGCAGCCGAAGAACTCACCACCGCAGTATGCTGGTCCAATTCGCTTACGTCAGGGGCTGGGTCAGTCGAAAAACGTGGTGATGGTACGCGCAATGCGGGCGATGGGCGTCGACTACGCTGCAGAATATCTGCAACGCTTCGGCTTCCCGGCGCAAAACATTGTCCACACCGAATCGCTGGCGCTGGGTTCAGCGTCCTTCACCCCAATGCAGGTGGCGCGCGGCTACGCGGTCATGGCGAACGGTGGCTTCCTGGTGGACCCGTGGTTTATCAGCAAAATTGAAAACGATCAGGGCGGCGTGATTTTCGAAGCGAAACCGAAAGTAGCCTGCCCGGAATGCGATATTCCGGTGATTTACGGTGATACGCAGAAATCGAACGTGCTGGAAAATAACGATGTTGAAGATGTCGCTATCTCCCGCGAGCAGCAGAATGTTTCTGTACCAATGCCGCAGCTGGAGCAGGCAAATCAGGCGTTAGTGGCGAAGACTGGCGCGCAGGAGTACGCACCGCACGTCATCAACACTCCGCTGGCATTCCTGATTAAGAGTGCTTTGAACACCAATATCTTTGGTGAACCAGGCTGGCAGGGTACCGGCTGGCGTGCAGGTCGTGATTTGCAGCGTCGCGATATCGGCGGGAAAACCGGTACCACTAACAGTTCGAAAGATGCGTGGTTCTCGGGTTACGGTCCGGGCGTTGTGACCTCGGTCTGGATTGGCTTTGATGATCACCGTCGTAATCTCGGTCATACAACGGCTTCCGGAGCGATTAAAGATCAGATCTCAGGTTACGAAGGCGGTGCCAAGAGTGCCCAGCCTGCATGGGACGCTTATATGAAAGCCGTTCTTGAAGGTGTGCCGGAGCAGCCGCTGACGCCGCCTCCGGGTATTGTGACGGTGAATATCGATCGCAGCACCGGGCAGTTAGCTAATGGTGGCAACAGCCGCGAAGAGTATTTCATCGAAGGTACGCAGCCGACACAACAGGCGGTGCACGAGGTGGGAACGACCATTATCGATAATGGTGAGGCACAGGAATTGTTCTGATTAAAAAGGCGCTTCGGCGCCTTTTCAGTTGGCTGACAAAGTGCATTTGTTTATGCCGGATGCGGGTGAACGCGTTATCCGGCTAACAAAATCGTGAAAAATCAATATATTGCAGGAACCCCATAAGCCTGATAAGCGTTGTGCATCAGGCAAACTTCACGCATTTACACTCGCCCCTGCCCTTTCAACCATTCGCGCACGAGGAACAGCGCGCTGACATTACGCGCTTCGTTGAAGTCAGGGTCTTCCAGCAAATCCATCATATGCGCCAGCGGCCAGCGCACCTGTGGTAGCGGCTCTGGCTCATCGCCTTCCAGCGATTCCGGGTAGAGATCTTGCGCGACCACGATATTCATTTTGCTGGAAAAGTAAGACGGTGCCATGCTGAGCTTCTTCAAAAAAGTCAGATCGTTCGCACCAAATCCAACCTCTTCTTTTAGCTCGCGGTTAGCGGCTTCGTAGACGCTTTCACCCGGATCAATTAATCCTTTCGAAAAACCTAATTCGTAGGATTCAGTTCCCACTGCGTATTCGCGGATCAGGATCAGGTGATCGTCCACAATCGGCACAATCATCACTGCTTCCCGGTTGGTTGGACGCATTCGTTCATAAACACGCCGCACGCCATTGCTGAACTCCAGATCCACGCTCTCGACGGTAAACAGTCGGGAACGGGCTACAGTTTCAACATTCAGAATGGTGGGTTTTTGTAATGATTTGCTCATCGTGGGATCTATGCTGTGAAATCAGCGGTTATTGTGCGATATCGGACACGCTTTCGGCAATGTGAATTGCATGTTATTTACATTTATGTAACTTAATAAATAATCGTCCTCAAATCAAATTAAAAGTCAATAGGTTGAAATAACTCCAGGAATTTGCTGATATTCCGCCTTCAGAGGGTTTGCTATGATCAGCGGTTACTGTGATGTGCTTAATGATGCTCAAGTTAAACTCCACGCTTGCCGATAGCCAACCGCAGAATCATGTATTGTGTCTGGTGCGACTGACCACGCCTGACAGACTAAGTAAGATGGGGAAAGCATGAGCACCATTGTGATTTTTTTAGCTGCTTTGCTGGCCTGCTCACTACTTGCGGGATGGCTGATAAAAGTGCGATCCAGACGGCGTCAGCTGCCCTGGACCAACGCCTTCGCGGATGCGCAAACGCGTAAACTCACACCTGAAGAACGTAGCGCCGTTGAAAATTATCTTGAGAGCCTGACGCAGGTATTACAGGTGCCTGGCCCAACGGGAGCTAGCGCGGCACCGATCTCTCTGGCGCTGAATGCCGAAAGCAACAACGTCATGATGCTGACACACGCTATCACGCGTTACGGCATCTCTACCGACGATCCGAATAAATGGCGTTACTACCTCGATTCGGTAGAAGTCCACCTGCCCCCTTTCTGGGAACAATACATCAACGATGAGAATACCGTTGAACTGATTTATACCGATTCGCTGCCGCTGGTTATTTCACTCAACGGTCATACGCTGCAGGAGTACATGCAGGAAACGCGCGGCTATGCCTTGCAACCTGTTCCGTCCACGCAGGCGTCGATTCGCGGGGAAGAGAGTGAGCAAATCGAGCTACTCAATATTCGCAAAGAAACGCATGAAGAATATGCGCTGAGTCGTCCGCGCGGGCTGCGTGAAGCGTTGCTGATCGTCGCCTCCTTCCTGATGTTCTTTTTCTGCCTGATTACCCCGGATGTATTTGTTCCGTGGCTGGCAGGCGGCGCATTACTGCTGCTGGGCGCAGGTCTGTGGGGGCTATTCGCGCCCCCGGCAAAATCCTCCCTGCGAGAAATTCATTGTCTGCGCGGTACACCCCGTCGTTGGGGATTGTTTGGCGAAAACGATCAGGAACAGATCAACAATATTTCACTCGGTATTATCGACCTGGTCTATCCCGCACACTGGCAGCCATACATTGCTCAGGATCTCGGTCAACAAACCGATATTGATATCTATCTCGACCGCCACGTAGTGCGTCAGGGGCGATATCTTTCGCTGCATGATGAAGTAAAAAACTTTCCGTTACAGCACTGGCTGCGCAGTACGATTATCGCTGCGGGCTCGCTGCTGGTGCTGTTTATGCTGTTATTCTGGATCCCGCTGGATATGCCGCTGAAATTCACTCTCTCATGGATGAAAGGCGCGCAGACCATTGAAGCCACCAGCGTAAAACAACTGGCTGACGCTGGCGTGCGGGTAGGCGATACATTGCGTATTAGCGGTACGGGAATGTGTAATATTCGCACTTCCGGAACCTGGAGCGCGAAAACCAATTCACCTTTTTTACCGTTTGACTGCTCGCAGATCATCTGGAATGACGCCCGCTCATTACCATTACCAGAATCTGAACTGGTCAACAAAGCGACGGCATTGACTGAAGCAGTTAATCGCCAGCTGCACCCTAAACCGGAAGATGAATCTCGCGTCAGTGCCTCATTACGTTCAGCGATTCAAAAATCCGGCATGGTATTGCTTGATGATTTTGGCGACATTGTACTGAAGACAGCGGATTTATGTTCTGCCAAAGATGACTGTGTGCGACTGAAAAATGCGCTGGTCAATCTCGGCAACAGTAAAGACTGGGACGCGCTGGTAAAACGCGCCAACGCCGGGAAGCTCGATGGCGTGAATGTGTTATTACGCCCGGTGAGTGCGGAATCGCTGGATAACCTGGTGGCAACCTCCACCGCGCCGTTTATCACGCATGAAACGGCGCGAGCGGCACAATCACTAAACAGTCCGGCCCCCGGCGGATTCCTGATTGTCAGCGACGAAGGCAGCGATTTTGTTGATCAGCCCTGGCCTTCGGCATCACTTTACGACTACCCGCCGCAAGAACAGTGGAACGCTTTCCAGAAACTGGCACAAATGCTGATGCATACGCCGTTTAACGCCGAAGGTATCGTCACAAAAATCTTCACTGACGCCAATGGTACGCAGCATATTGGCCTTCATCCGATCCCGGATCGTTCCGGCCTGTGGCGCTATCTCAGCACCACATTGCTGCTACTGACGATGCTGGGTAGCGCCATTTACAATGGCGTACAGGCCTGGCGTCGTTACCAGCGTCATCGCACTCGCATGATGGAGATTCAGGCCTATTATGAAAGCTGCCTGAACCCGCAACTGATCACCCCTTCAGAAAGCCTTATCGAATAACACGTTTGCGCGGCAGGTTATGCTACCCTGTCGCGCAAATTGCTTCACTCTGGAGATTTCCCTCATGCATATCAACATTGCCTGGCAGGACGTAGATACCGTTCTGCTGGATATGGACGGCACGTTGCTCGACCTCGCCTTCGATAACTATTTCTGGCAAAAGCTGGTGCCTGAAACATGGGGCGCGAAAAACGGGGTTACGCCACAGGAAGCGATGGAATATATGCGCCAGCAATATCACGACGTACAGCATACGCTAAACTGGTACTGTCTTGATTACTGGAGTGAGCAACTGGGTCTGGATATCTGTGCGATGACCACCGAGATGGGACCGCGCGCCGTACTGCGTGAAGATACCATTCCGTTTCTTGAGGCACTGAAAGCCAGCGGTAAGCAGCGAATTTTGCTCACCAATGCTCATCCGCACAACCTGGCGGTAAAACTTGAGCATACGGGTCTGGACGCACACCTTGATTTATTACTTTCCACCCACACATTTGGTTATCCGAAAGAGGATCAGCGGTTATGGCATGCGGTGGCCGAAGCTACGGGTCTGAAAGCTGAAAGAACGCTGTTTATTGATGACAGCGAAGCGATTCTCGATGCTGCCGCGCAATTTGGTATTCGTTACTGCCTCGGCGTGACTAATCCTGATTCCGGGATTGCCGAGAAACAGTATCAACGCCATCCGTCACTGAATGACTACCGCCGCCTGATCCCCTCGCTAATGTGAAGGAGACGCCATGAAAGAAAAACCTGCTGTTGAGGTTCGACTGGATAAATGGCTATGGGCTGCCCGTTTTTATAAAACCCGCGCGCTGGCCCGTGAAATGATTGAAGGCGGTAAGGTGCATTACAACGGGCAGCGCAGCAAGCCGAGCAAAATCGTCGAGCTGAATGCCACGCTCACTCTGCGCCAGGGAAATGACGAACGCACGGTGATTGTAAAGGCGATTACTGAACAGCGTCGCCCCGCCAGCGAGGCAGCCTTGCTGTATGAAGAGACTGCGGAAAGTGTAGAGAAACGCGAAAAAATGGCGCTGGCACGTAAACTTAATGCTTTAACCATGCCGCACCCGGACCGACGCCCGGACAAAAAAGAGCGCCGCGACCTGTTACGATTTAAACACGGCGACAGTGAATAACTGTCACCTGCAAGAGAGATGATTATGCCGCAACATGACCAATTACATCGCTATCTGTTTGAAAACTTTGCCGTGCGCGGCGAACTGGTAACCGTTTCGGAAACCCTGCAACAGATCCTTGAGAATCACGATTATCCGCAGCCCGTTAAAAACGTGCTGGCAGAACTGCTGGTTGCGACCAGCCTGTTAACCGCTACGCTGAAGTTTGATGGTGATATCACCGTACAGCTGCAAGGCGACGGTCCGATGAATCTGGCGGTTATTAACGGTAACAATAACCAGCAAATGCGCGGTGTGGCGCGCGTGCAGGGCGAAATTCCAGAAAATGCCGACCTGAAAACGCTGGTCGGCAATGGTTACGTGGTGATCACCATTACCCCGAGCGAAGGCGAACGCTATCAGGGCGTGGTTGGTCTGGAAGGTGATACCCTGGCGGCCTGCCTGGAAGATTATTTTATGCGTTCTGAACAGCTGCCGACGCGCCTGTTTATTCGCACCGGCGACGTAGACGGCAAACCGGCTGCAGGCGGTATGTTGTTGCAGGTAATGCCTGCGCAAAATGCCCAGCAGGACGACTTTGACCACCTGGCGACGCTAACCGAAACCATCAAAACCGAAGAACTGCTGACCTTACCGGCAAACGAAGTGTTGTGGCGTTTGTATCACGAAGAAGAGGTGACGGTTTACGATCCGCAGGATGTGGAGTTCAAATGCACCTGCTCGCGTGAACGTTGCGCCGACGCGCTGAAAACGCTGCCTGATGAAGAAGTCGATAGCATCCTGGCGGAAGATGGCGAAATTGACATGCATTGTGATTACTGCGGTAACCACTATCTGTTCAATGCGATGGATATTGCTGAAATCCGCAACAACGCGTCTCCGGCAGATCCGCAAGTTCATTAATGAGTATGTCCGGCAGAGAGGGCTCTGCCGGATTTTACGACGTAATGGCCTGATGTGCTGCGCTTACCAGGCCTGTGAAATAAATCGCAAATTATTGTTGGTCAGATACAGCGTCGTATCCGTTAAAAGAGTTGTCACTTACTTAAGTTTATTTCCAGCGTTTCACCATCTACCGTCAGATCGCGCCACGCTTTCGGCCTCGTCCCCAGTTTTCCATCCTTCGCAGCTGTGAGTAATTTTTCTTTCGTTATTTCGTTCGGAAGTAAACTCATATCAAGCGCGTCCCATTCTTTTCTGTCTGAGTCAAAGCCATAGACAATGACTCTGTCATCATTAAAAGCAAACAGGATCCGCTCCGCCTGACCATCACTATTCAGATCTTGCTCGACCAGGACGCAGGCGTCTTTTTCAATACAGGTCATCACGTTATAGCGATCCTGGATTAAGGCCGACCAGAATGTCGCATCCGGTTTAACAGAACCAGGGGCAATTAACACATTATCGGCTAATACTTTTTCCGATACCTGTTCCTGAAGATGTTGCTCTCCATCTAACGCCATCAGCAGATCCCGCGCGCGTTTCGGGTCTTTCATAAACCCGGCATCGCTTTTCAGCGACTCAAGCGCCGCACGTCCATAGCGACCGCTCTGTTCGAGCATATAGAGACTTACCTGGTCTGGCGTGTTTTTGCCGCTCTGATAACGCGCCATATGGCTGTTCACGCTAATGCGCATACTGTCCAGCACCGGCGAATTAAGAAGCACCAGTATCACCAACACCAATAACGAAACCGCAAGGTTCACTTTGCCCTGAAGAACAACGGGATTTTGCCCTTTACGCCAGACGATGCTGACAAAATACCCCAGCGACCACACCAGTAACACCAGCACCGCCAGCACGCCCTGCAAGCGGTCGACAGTCCAGCCGTACTGAGCGACCCGCAGCCATAACGCCCAGGCGGCGACGAACACATACAGCGGAGCAACCAGCAAAGCGGTTTTAATCAGGCAACGCAACGGCCCTGTCCAGGGAAGTGACGCTTTTTGCGGATCGCGGACAATAGCCATTAAGATCAATTGCAAAAAGGCCAGCGTTAACAGCAACCCGGCGGCGGAGATGTGGCGAGAAATCGCGCTCAGGCCCGTAAACGGCAGAGTGATGATAAACATCAGGGTTAGCAATGATACTAACGGCAGCAACCCCGTGGCGATTAACGTGAACAACTTTTGAATAGAGTCGATTAAACGTGACTGTGTTCACGCGAGGATCACCGCCAGCGCGGTAACCAGACCTAACGTGAGATAAATAAACCAGTCGGTTGCAAAAAAGAGCGTATTGAAAAACGTGATGCCAACAAGTTTAAACAACTCACTCCACAGTAAAAGCACCAGCCACGTCAAGCCATTGGCGAGAAAAATCACCAGTAATATAAGTACGTTATGCCATACTGACTGGTAAAAATAGCGATAGCGGCTACTGTCATTGCGGATGCGAAGGCTTTGTTGTATCCACGGTAGCAACAACATTGCCATCAACAGCAGATAGCAGCCAAAATCCCAAATCGCCTTTTCAGCTCTCCAGGGGTTCATGCCATCAGTTTGCCACTTCAACCAGCCGCTCATCCCCAGCGTGGCAATAAACACCAGCGCCAGCCATCCCCAAAGGCGCTTCTGTTTAAAAGAGATCACGGAGAAGAGTAAAACGGATGAAAACGCAACGGTCGCAGGCACGCCATAAACAATCCAACTGTGATTTTTTCCGGCAAGCCAGGCGATCAACAGGTAGCAAACCAGCCCCTGAAGTAATCCGGTAGCAATCATCCCCCAGCGTGTTGCCGGTGAAAGTTCAACGTTATCCATGTTGGTTATCCAGAATCAAAAGGTGGGTTAATTATCGCATCCGGGCAGTAGTATTTTGCTTTTTTCAGAAAATAATCAAAAAAAGTTAGCGTGGTGAATCGATACTTTACCGATTGAATTTGCATCAATTTCATTAAGGAATGCGATTCCACTCACAATATTCCCGCCATATAAACCAAGATTTAACCTTTTGAGAACATTTTCCACACCTAAAATGCTATTTCTGCGATAATAGCAACCGTTTCGTGACAGGAATCACGGAGTTTTTTGTCAAATATGAATTTCTCCAGATACGTAAATCTATGAGCCTTGTCGCGGTTAACACCCCCAAAAAGACTTTACTATTCAGGCAATACATATTGGCTAAGGAGCAGTGAAATGCGCGTTAACAATGGTTTGACCCCGCAAGAACTCGAGGCTTATGGTATCAGTGACGTACATGATATCGTTTACAACCCAAGCTACGACCTGCTGTATCAGGAAGAGCTCGATCCGAGCCTGACAGGTTATGAGCGCGGGGTGTTAACTAATCTGGGTGCCGTTGCCGTCGATACCGGGATCTTCACCGGTCGTTCACCAAAAGATAAGTATATCGTCCGTGACGATACCACTCGCGATACTTTCTGGTGGGCAGACAAAGGCAAAGGTAAAAACGACAACAAACCTCTCTCTCCGGAAACCTGGCAGCATCTGAAAGGCCTGGTGACCAGGCAGCTTTCCGGCAAACGTCTGTTCGTTGTCGACGCTTTCTGTGGTGCGAACCCGGATACTCGTCTTTCCGTCCGTTTCATCACCGAAGTGGCCTGGCAGGCGCATTTTGTCAAAAACATGTTTATTCGCCCGAGCGATGAAGAGCTGGCAGGTTTCAAACCAGACTTTATCGTTATGAACGGCGCGAAGTGCACTAACCCGCAGTGGAAAGAACAGGGTCTGAACTCCGAAAACTTCGTGGCGTTTAACCTGACCGAGCGCATGCAGCTGATTGGCGGCACCTGGTACGGCGGCGAAATGAAGAAAGGGATGTTCTCGATGATGAACTACCTGCTGCCGCTGAAAGGTATCGCTTCTATGCACTGCTCCGCCAACGTTGGTGAGAAAGGCGATGTTGCGGTGTTCTTCGGCCTTTCCGGCACCGGTAAAACCACCCTTTCCACCGACCCGAAACGTCGCCTGATTGGTGATGACGAGCACGGCTGGGACGATGACGGCGTGTTTAACTTCGAAGGCGGCTGCTACGC
>OLFY01000732.1_pt1 | contig 47465 bp, 46 predicted proteins | sample 1605611 | NCBI WGS metagenome assembly OLFY01 (sample SAMEA3888923, study PRJEB22519) | human gut metagenome | biome: human gut; feature: human-associated habitat; material: faeces | place: Denmark | collected 2011 | reverse complement strand
CAGCCGCCGGAGCGGTGCTTAAGCCGTAAGGCGGGAATTGTGCGGTATTGCCTTAGCTCTCTCGAAATATCGCGCTTGCCGTACGGTGGAGGGCCGGGCATGCCCGGCCCCTACGGGGAATGCGATACTTTTTTCACTCCGCACAAAAAATCATCCAGATTTTAGTGGATTTTTTCTGTATGACCTTGTATAATATTTATTATACCTATATAAAGGGGGCACTTCGCCCATGGAAAACCAAAACCTGCCCGCCGTGTCCGCCATCATCGTGGCGGCGGGCGCGTCCCGCCGAATGGGATTTGATAAACTCAGCTTCCGTCTGCCGGATGGCCGCACCGTGTTGGAGACAAGCTGCGCCGCCCTGGCTGCGCACCCGGCTGTCACCCAGCTGGTGCTGGTCTGCGGCGGCAACCGCGCCGCCTGCGAGGCAATCGCCGCCGCCTGCCCCAAGCCCTGTGCCGTTGTGCAGGGCGGGGCCACCCGCGCCGACAGCGTGCGCAACGGCCTGGCCGCCGCCACCGGGGAGCTGGTCGCCATCCATGACGCCGCCCGCCCCTTTATCAGCGCCGAGGTCATCACCGCAGCGCTGACCGCTGCCGCCGCTTCTGGCGCGGCGGCCCCCGCTGTGCCGGTCAAGGACACCATCAAAATTGCGGATAAGTCCGGCCGCGTCGTCGAGACGCCCGACCGTGCCGCGCTCTACGCCGTGCAGACGCCCCAGTGCTTTCAGCGCACACTGTATTTGCAGGCGCTGGGTGCCGTCACCGGCGAAAAAGCGAGCCTTGTCACCGACGATTGCAGCCTGTTTGAGCTGGCGGGCCTGCCGGTCACGCTGACGGCGGGGGACTACGCCAACTACAAAATCACCACCAAAGAGGACCTACAAAAGGAGAAAACCATGCGCATTGGTCACGGATATGATGTTCACCGCCTTGTGGAGGACCGCAAGCTGATTCTGGGCGGCGTCGAAGTACCCTACGAGAAGGGACTGCTCGGCCACTCGGATGCTGACGTACTGCTGCACGCCGTCATGGACGCTGTGCTGGGCGCGGCGGCGCTGGGGGACATCGGCCAGCATTTCCCTGATACCGACCCCGCTTACAAGGGCGCGGACTCGCTGGCACTGACCCGCGAGGTGGCAAAAATCATCGCCCAGCACGGCTATAAAGTCTGCAACATCGACGCCACGATTTTGTGCCAGCGCCCCAAGCTGGCCCCGCACATCCCGGCCATGCGCCAGAACATTGCCGACGCCTTCGGCCTGCCGTTGGACGCCGTCAGCGTGAAGGCCACCACTGAGGAACACCTCGGCTTCACCGGCGAGGGCCTCGGCATCGCCGCCCACGCGGTGGCGCTGATTGAGTAAACAAGGGCGGTTTGTAGGGGCCGCACATATGCGGCCCGCAACCTTGCCTTACCTGTGTACTTGCGGGAAAGCCGCGGGCCGGACATGCCCGGCCCCTACATCTCAGCAAGACACAGTTTTATCTTTGACCCGGAAAGGGGGACGCGGCGCTCATGCTGCCTAACCAGACAATCAGCGCGATCCTAAGCAGTCTGCGTACATTTGAACCTCTGTCTGATACACTGGATATCATCATTATATCGTTTGTTTTTTACCAGCTTTTGCAATTTGCGCGCAAATCCCGCGCGGGCCAGCTGGTCAAGGGCATCCTGCTTATCATCGTGTCTTATGGCCTGGCTGTGATGCTCAACCTGAAAACGGTGACCTGGCTGCTGAATAATGTGCTCACCATCGGTTTTATGGCGGCGGTCGTTATCTTCCAGCCGGAACTGCGCCGCACGCTGGAACGCATGGGCCAAAGTACCATGTGGGCCAACCGCCTGTTCGGCACCCACCGCAGAGACCCTTCGCTGCGCGCCGCCTGGCAGAGCGCCGTCGTCGCTATCTGCGACGCAGCCGAGCAGCTGTCCGACACCCGCACGGGTGCCCTGCTGGTGCTGGAACGCAACAATAACCTCGATGAGATCATCCGCACCGGTACGCCGATGCACGCTGATGTCATCCCCGAAATGCTGGGCACGATTTTTTATGAAGGTACGCCCCTGCATGACGGCGCGGTCGTCATCCGCGACGGCGTCATCGTAGCTGCCGGCTGCGTGCTGCCGCTGTCCAACAACCTGGAAATGGGCAAGGACATGGGCACCCGCCATCGCGCCGGCCTTGGCATGAGCGAAAATTCCGACGCCATTGTCGTCATCGTCAGCGAGGAAACGGGAATCATCTCCATGGCGAAGAACGGTGTGCTGATCCGCCGCCTGGATCGCCAGAACCTCTTCAATCTGCTGCAGGAGGAGATCGTCCCCCCGGCGGAGGACGAGGCCGAAAACACTTCGCCCCTGCAAAAGCTGCTGCGCAAGGGAGGCGCACTGAACCATGGCAAATCCGAATAAACCCGGCGTGCCGGGGGCAAAGGGCGCAGCGCCCAAAGGTCCGCGCACGATTTGGGACAACCCGATTTTTACAATGGTGCTGGCCATCATCCTGGGCTTTGTTACCTGGACGATCGTTACCGTTTTTATTGACCCGCAGGGCAGCAAAATCGTAGCAAACGTGCCCATCAACTACACAAGCGGCGCGTCCACCTACACGGCCCAGGGCCTGGATATCGTGGAAAAGCCGGACATTGAGGGCGTTACCGTCAAGGTCGAGGGCAACAGCACCATCATCGGCAACATCCAGAACTCCGATATCATGGTCTACCCCAGCTACGCGGGCGTCAGCGGCGCGGGCAAAGTCACGCTGCGCCTACAGGCCCGCGTGACGAACACTACCGATTTCCCCGGCGATATCGACTGCACGGTCGAAAGCCCCGAGACCATCGACGTTGTGTTTGACGAGGTCAGCGAGAAAACCATCCCGGTCACGGTGGATGCCTCTGCTGTACCGATTTCCACCGGCTATATGTTGAACCGCACCGCCGCCGTGCCTGCCGAAATTACGCTGCGCGGCCCGACGAGCGAGCTGGATCAGGTGTCCAGCATCGTGGCCCCGGTGCAGATCGATGGCGAGCTGGCCGACACGACCACAGTGCCCGCCATGCTGGAACTGCGCGACGAGGAAGGCAATGTGTTCACACCGCAGTACACCTCGATGGACAGCGACTCCGCCAATGTGACGCTGACGGTATACCAGGTGCGCGAACTGCCGCTGGAGGTGGATTTCATCGGCACGCCGAACGGTTTCGATGTAGAAAGCCTACACTGTTCGCTGAGCCAGCAGACGCTCAAAGTGGCTGGTCCGGCACGCACCATCGGCACACTGGAAAGCCTGACCGTGACGGACTTTGACCTGGCGCGGGAGTTTGAGCCGGGCCGCGACTACCAGCGGCTCATCGAGCTGCCTGCGGGTATCGTATCGCTGGACGGCGTAACGAACGTTACCCTGGAATTTGATACCGCCGATATGGCCTCCACCAAGCTGAACGTGTCGAACATCCGGGCCATCAACGTGCCCAGCAACTACGAGCTGCAAATTCTGTCGAGCCTTGTCAGCAACGTGACGCTCTACGGCCCGGCGGCTGAAATCGAGGAATTGAGCGCCGACAGCATCGTCGCGCAAATCGACTGCCAAAGCTTGAACCTGACCGTTGGCCAGCAGACCATCGCCGTCAGCATCCAGATCCCGTCGTCCAGCCGCATCTTCGCCACCGGCAGCTACACCGTCCAGTGCGAGGTCACGTCGAAATAACGCAGTGCCGTAGGGACCGGGTATGCCCGGCCCCTGCCCAGTGGCGTGCCATAAATCAATAACCGAAGGAATCCTGTCTATGCTTCTAGTCCGCAATATCCGCCTGCCGCTGACCTGCCCCGACCCGGATGCCGAGGCGGCGGCCAAGGCCCTGGCCATCCTGCGTGTGCCCGCCCGCAAGGCGGCGCACTGCGGCGTGGCAAAACTCAGCGTGGACGCCCGGCACGGTACGCCGGTGCTCGTCTACACCATCGCAGTCACACTCAACGACGAGGGTGAGGAACCGGCGCTGGCCGGGGCCTCGCCCTGTGTCTGTTATACGCAGCCGCCAAAATTTGACTTTTCTGTGGGAAAAATTCCGCTGGCGCACCGCCCGGTCGTCGTGGGCCTTGGCCCTGCGGGCCTGTTTGCGGCGCTGCTGCTGGCCCGCAATGGCTACCGCCCGCTCGTGCTGGAACGCGGCCCTGCGCTGGATGAGCGCATCCGGGCCGTCGGGCATTTTGAAAAGACCGGCGAACTGAACCCAAACGCCAATATCCAGTTTGGTGAGGGCGGCGCGGGAACCTTTTCCGACGGCAAGCTGACCACCCGCGTCGGCGACCCGCTCTGCGCGTTCGTGACCGGGGCGTTCCTCGACCACGGCGCACCCGCTGATATCGCCTGGCGGCAAAAGCCCCATGTGGGTACTGACCTGCTGCGCGGCGTCATCCGCAATATCCGCGGTGAAATTGAAGCCTTGGGAGGCGAGGTGCGGTTCAACACCGCCCTGACCGGCCTGCAGACGAAAAACGGTGCGCTGACCGGCATTGAGACAACGGTGGGCAGTTTCCCCTGCGAGCAGCTGATTTTGGCCGTCGGCCACAGCGCCCGGGACACCTTCGCCATGCTGCACGGCCTGGGTCTGCCGCTGGAATGCAAGCCGTTCTCCGTCGGCTTCCGCGCGGAGCACCTGCAAACCGAAATTGACAAAAGCCTCTACCACGGCGCGGCAGGCCACCCGGCGCTGCCAAAGGGCGAGTACCAGCTCAGCCAGCACGTGGGCGGCGGGCGGTGTGTTTACACCTTCTGTATGTGCCCGGGCGGCACGGTCTGCGCTGCTGCCAGCGCGGAAGGAGGCGTCGTCACCAACGGTATGAGCCTGCACGCCCGCGACGGCAAAAATGCCAACGCGGCGGTGGTCGTCAGCGTGGATGGCCGCGACTTTGACAACGACCCGGCCAAGGCTGTGGCGTTCCAGCGCCGGTTGGAGCAGGCGGCCTACCGCGCGGGCGGTGGGGGATACATCGCCCCGGCGGAGACGGTCGGCAGCTTTTTGGCCGGGCGCGGTGCGCTGGAATTGGGCGCGGTGCAGCCTACCTACCCGCGCGGCGTGACGCCCTGCGATTTGGGGAGCCTGCTGCCCGGCGAGTTGAGCGGCGCTCTGCGCGACGGCCTGACGGCCTTTGGCCGCAAGCTGGCCGCTTACCGCGCCCCCGACGCGGTGTTGACGGGGTTGGAGACCCGCACCAGCAGCCCAATCCGCCTGCTGCGCGGCAAAGAGGATTTACAGTGTACCGGACTTTCCGGCCTGTACCCCTGCGGAGAGGGCGCAGGTTACGCGGGCGGCATCATGACCGCCGCCGTGGACGGCGTGCGCTGCGCCGCCGAACTGATGAAAAATTGGGCACCGGCCCAATAAACAGATTGGACAAACCATGCCAGACAACAAACACAATTACGAATATAACTATGACCTCGGCGATGTGATCGACAACGCGCTTCAGATGGGCAGCAAGATCGGCTCGTCGGTGCTGGGCAGCATTGCCGACGCTCTGGAACAGGCGGGGGACGCGATGGGAATGAAACAGCCCGACACTTTCGCTGCCTGGAAACGCCGCCTGGAACGCAAGTGGAAAAACGGCGGCCAGTCCGTCGGTGTTGTGCTGACTGCCGTAGGCTGGACCTTTACCGGCTGCTTCGGCATCACGGCGCTGGTCATGGGTATCCTGACCGCTGTTGGCGCGGGCCCGCTGGGCCTGACCCACGATGAGTTTATGGCTATCCCGATTTTGTTTGGCGTTTTCACACCGGTCACGCTGGGCTTTTTGTTCATGGCTGCTGCGGGTATGAAACGGCTGACCTATTTCAGCCGCCTGCGCAAGCTGCTGCGCGCCGCTAATGACTGGGTGTGCGACCTGCCGAGCCTGGCCCGCAAGGCGCAGATCAAACAGGAAAAAGCCTACGACACGGTCGCCAGGGCCGTGGGCAATGGCGATTTGCCCAACGCCGCCATCAGCGACGATTTCAGTACCCTGTACCTGGACGATTCGCTCATGCCGGTGGCGGCCAAGCCCGCTGCTGCGCCCCAGGCAGCCGAGCCGGAAACGCCGCTGTCCGATGCCGAGCGGTCCCGCCGCGAGGGCGTGGACTTTTTGAACTACCTCAAACGCTGTCAGGGCAAGCTGGGCGCACAGGCCGATGAAGAATTGATGCAGATGCAAAAGACCTGCGCGTCGATTCTGGGCTTTGTCCACAACCACCCCGAGCAGCTGAACCGCGTGCGCCGCTTCCGGGAATACTACCTGCCCACCACGCGCAAACTGCTTGACACAGCGCAGGGGCTGGGGGAGACGGACACCGCCAACGCGGCCGAGATACGCCGCGATATCACCGGCATCCTGCACACACTGAACCAGGCCTACGAAAAGCTGTACGATACGCTTTTACAGGACGTGAGCATGGACGTTTCGACCGAGATCGATACGCTGGAGGCCATGCTGCGCCAGGATGGCCTGACCCATGATTTTGAAGCTGATTTTAACACAAGGAGCTAAATTGTATGAATTACCCTGCGTGGCAACTGAAAAAGGGCGACCCCGCCGCAGAAAAAGCGCTGGCTGGGGCCGGGTGCGGCGTACTGCTGCGCCGGGTGCTGGCCGCCCGCGGCTGTGCCGACCCTACCGCCGCGCAAGCGCTGCTGGGCGAGGGCACGCCGCTGACTGACCCCTTCCTTTTAAAGGATATGGACAAAGCGGTCGCCCGCATTGAGGAAGCCATCGAGAACGAAGAACTCATGGTCATTTACGGCGACTACGATGTGGACGGCATTTCCGCCACCGCGATTTTGTACGAATGTCTCACCAGCCAGGGCGCGCACGTCCGCTGCAAGCTGCCCACCCGCGGTTCCGGTTACGGCCTGACCCGCGCAGCGCTGGAATCCCTGGCCGCTAAGGGCTTTAAGCTCGTGGTCACGGTGGACAACGGCATCTCTGCCGTCGAGGAAGCCGCCTGTGCCAAGGAACTGGGCCTTGACCTCATCGTCACGGACCACCACCTGCCCGGTGACACGCTCCCCGACGCGATTGCCGTCGTAGACCCCAAGCGGCCCGACGACGAAAGCCCGTTTAAAGATTTGTGCGGCGCGGGCGTGGCGTTCAAGCTCTGCGCCGCGCTGGAAGGCTGTGACCCCGCCGAGCTGCTGGAAATGTACGGCGAGCTGGCTGCCCTGGGCACCGTGGCCGATGTGATGCCGCTCGTGGGGGAGAACCGCACCATCGTCCGCGAGGGGCTGAGCCTTTTGCAGGACACGATGCGCCCCGGCCTGCACGCCCTGCTGGAAAGCGCGGGCTGCAGCGGCAAACCTGTCACGGCGGACACGGTCAGTTACAGCCTGGCCCCGCGGCTGAACGCAGCGGGCCGCATGGATAACGCCGCCGTGGCGCTGAAATTGCTGCTTTGTGGCGACGAGGATCAGGCCACCGGCATTGCCGAGCGCCTGGCCGAGATCAACACCGAACGCCAGCAGACCGAACAGCAGGTGTTCGCAGCGGCGCTGCAAACGCTGGAGGCTGACCCCGCCCGAACCCGCGACCGGGTGCTCGTTGTCAGCGGTGAGGACTGGCACCCCGGTGTCATTGGCATCGTGGCGGCACGGCTCATGGAGCGGTTCAGCCGCCCGGCCATCGTCATTTCAACGCACGAGGGCGAGGGACGCGGCAGCGGCCGTGCACCGGACCCCTTTGATTTGCACAGCGCCCTGGCTGGCTGCGCCCACTATCTGATCCGGTTTGGCGGCCACGCCGCCGCCGCGGGCGTGGAAATTGAGGAAGAAAATTTACCCGCCTTCCGTCAGGCCATCAACGCCTGGGCCGCCGACCACGCCGCCCAGCCCGGGCCGGTCAGCCTGGGGCTGGATGCCGCTGTTACGCTGGCGGAGCTGAGCCTGTCCAATGTGGAGGAACTGGCCCGCCTGGCCCCCTTTGGCCGGGAAAACCCGACCCCGGTGTTGCTGGTGCAGCACGCCTTTGTGGATGGTCTGTGGCCCATGGGCGCCGAGGGACGCCACACCCGCGTGCGGCTGCGCCAGGGTAACGACACGCTGTTCGCCTCGATTTTCGGCGTAGCACCGCAGGCGTTCGCGTATCCTGTCGGCAGCGAGGTCGAAGCTGCGCTGGAAGTTTCCGTCTTTAACGGCCGCAGCGGGCCGATGGTCTCCGCACACCTGAAAGCCATCCGCCCGGCTGATTTGGGCAACACGCCCAGCGAACAGGCCGCCTGGTTCGAGGCGTTCCGCACCGGCGGCGATTTGCCCGCCGACCGTGCAGCCGCTCTGCTGCCGCAGCGGGCCGACACCGTCGCGCTCTATCGGCGCATCCGCACCGGGCAGGTCGTTTCGGCGGATCTGCAGCCGGTCTTTGCGGCGCAGGGCCCGCAGAACACCGGCAAGGCGCTGGCAAGCCTGACGGCCCTGCAGGAGCTTGGCCTTATCGAAGAGCAAAACGGCCACTGGCAGCCGGTGGCCGTGACCGCTAAGCAGGATCTGGCGTCCGCGCCGGTTTTGCAGCGTTTGGCGGCCATGGCGAAACAGGGATAAAACGCGGTTTTATCCGGGATTGCAGGGGCGGATGCTCGCATCCGCCCGCGGGGCGTGGCGGCAACGGCGACGTTCCCGGGCCGATGCAAGCATCGACCCCTACATCGACCCCTACAAAGAGCTGTGCGATTTTATAAAAAATGGAGAGGGGAATGGATTATGGAAAACACGAACGTGCCTGAAGTAAAAATGCCCATTACCTACGATGACCTCAAACAGAGCCTGATTGACAGCGGGCGGCCCTACGACTTTACTATGATCGACCGCGCCTATGCGCTGGCCGAAAAAGCCCACGGCGAACAGCGCCGCCGCAGCGGCGAGCCGTACATCTGCCATCCGCTTTCTGTTGCGCAGATTTTGGTCGAACTGGGCATGGACAGCGAGAGCATTGCCGCTGCCCTGATGCACGATGTGGCCGAGGACACCCCTGTGACCGTGGCCGAGATCAAGCAGAAATTCGGCCCCGAGGTCGCGCTGCTCGTCGATGGCGTCACCAAGCTGACCCAAATCAAATTCTCCAACGTCGAGGACCGCCAGGCCGAGAACCTGCGCAAAATGCTGCTGGCTATGAGCCAGGACGTCCGTGTTATGATCATCAAATTGTGCGATCGGCTGCACAATATGCGCACCGGCGACGCCTGGCCCGAGCAGAAGCGCCGCGACAAGGCTCTGGAAACGATGGAGGTCTACGCGCCCATCGCCCACCGTTTGGGGATTTCCAACATCAAGGAGGAACTCGAGGACCGCAGCCTGCATTACCTGGATCCGGTGGGCTATGAGACGATTCGCGACCTTTTAAATAAGCACGGCGACGAGTTCCTGCACCAGGTCTGCCACACCATTGCCAAGCACCTGGCCGAGAACGGTATCCAGAAGGCCACCATCCGCCACCGCGTCAAGAGCATCTACGGCATCTACCGCAAGATGTATATGCAGAATAAGGATTTCGAGGAAATCTACGATATCTACGCCGTGCGCATCATTCTGGACAACGTCCCCGAGTGCTACACTGCACTGGGCCTTATCCATGATATGTACCACCCGCTGCCCAACCGCTTCAAAGATTACATCTCTACGCCAAAACCAAACGGCTACCAATCCCTGCACACCACGGTCATCGGCCGCGAGGCCATCCCCTTTGAGGTGCAGATCCGCACCTGGGACATGGACCGCATGGCCGAGTACGGCATCGCTGCCCACTGGAAGTACAAGGCCGGCATCACCGGCGGCAATGACAAGCTGGACGAGCGTCTGGCCTGGGTGCGCCAGCTTTTGGAAAGCCAGCGTTCCAGCGCCGATGCCGCCGACCTGCTCAGCGATATCAAGAGCGACCTGCTCCCCGAGGAAGTGTTCGCCTTCACGCCGCGCGGCGACGTCATCAACCTGCCCGCAGGCGCAACGGCTATCGACTTTGCCTATGCCATCCACTCCGCCGTCGGCAACCGGATGATCGGTGCGAAGGTCAACAACCGCATCGTGCCCATCGACCACAAGGTCCAGACCGGCGAAATTATTGAAATCATCACAGGCCCCGAAAACCGCGGCCCCAGCCGCGACTGGCTGAACATCGTCAAGACCAGCGAGGCCAAAAACAAGATTCGCAACTGGTTCAAAAAAGAACGCAGGGAAGAGAATATTCAGGAGGGCCGCGACGCACTGGAACGCGAAATGCGCCGCAACCTCATGACCCTGACTGATGAGCAGCACGACGTCTTTATGGAGGCATTGGCCCGCCGCAACCGCTGCAACAGCGTTGAGGAAATGTACGCAGCCATCGGCTACGGCGGTCTGCAGATTTCCCGCATGCTGCCAAAACTGAAAGAGGAGTACACCAAGCTGCAGGCCACCGAGCCGAAGCCGGTCGCGGTGGAACTCAAGCGGATGCACTCCTCCGACGGCGTTATTGTAGAGGGCATCGACAACTGTCCCATCAAGTTTGCCAAGTGCTGTTCACCGCTGCCCGGGGATGAGATCATCGGTTTTGTCACCCGCGGCTTCGGTGTCTCCATCCACAAAAAGGACTGCGCCAACGCCCGCGAGAGTATGCGCCACCCCGAGAACGCCGACCGCTGGGTTCGCGCTTATTGGGATGAGGCAGAAAAGGAAAACTACAAAGCTACGCTGGATATCATCTGTATGGATCGCCCGAACCTTGTGTCCGACGTGGCTCTGGCGCTGGGGGATATGCGGGTGCCCATCTATTCTTTGATGGCCCGCGCCGCCGAGCAGGGCCGCGCTCGCATGAGCGTGACCGTGGGCATCACCAACACGGAACACCTGAACAGCGTCGTTGCCCGTTTGAAGAAAATCAAAGACGTCGTTAGCGTGACGAGAAACTGAGGAAACAATTATGCGAGCCATCATCCAACGCGTTACTCGTGCCAGTGTCACCGTCAACGGTGGTGAACCGCGCAAAATCGGGCCGGGCCTGGTCATCCTGCTGGGCGTGCGGGACACCGACGATAGCGCCATCGTGCCCAAGCTGGCCGAAAAATGTGCCCATCTGCGCATTTTTGAGGACGAAAACGGCAAGCTGAACCGCAGCGCCGTGGAGCTTGGCTACTCGGCCCTCGTCGTGTCCAACTTCACACTCTACGGTGATACGGCCAAGGGCAAGCGCCCCAGCTTTATCCATGCCGCCAAGGGCGAGCTGGCCGTGCCGTGCTATGAAAAATTCCTGGAGGAGATGGGCCATCAGGGCCTCAAAGACGTCCAGCACGGCGAGTTCGGCGCGGACATGAAAATTGACCTTGTCAACGACGGCCCAGTCACCATCGTCATCGACACCGACGAATGGAAGAAATAAACCCACAAACCCAAGGGGAGGATGCAATGAATATCCAGCACTTCCACGGCGTTCCGCCGCTGTACACCAACACCTTTTTGATCATCACCAATGCAAAGCACGGCATCATCATCGATGCCGCCGCCGAGCCGGAAACCTACCTGAAAGCCTTGGACGAGGCTGGTGCAACATTAACGCATATCCTGCAGACCCACGGCCACTTTGACCATGTGGGGGCGGTGGCCTCGCTGAAAAAGGCGACCGGCTGCAAAGTCTATATGGATAAGATCGACGCCGAGGGCAGCCAGCTTCTGCCGCTGACGCCCGACGTCATCACCGACGAATGGCCCGCCAACGGCGAACTTGTGATTGACGAATTACCGTTTAAAATATACCGCACGCCCGGGCATACCAAAGGCGGCGTCTGCCTGTCCTGCTATGGGCTTTTGTTCAGCGGCGACACGCTGTTTGCAGGCTCCTGCGGGCGCACGGATTTCGCGGGTGGCAGTATGCAGGAGATGCAGAAAAGCCTCTCCCTGCTGGCAGAGCTGCCGCTGCCCGATGCAACAACCGTCCTGCCCGGGCATGGGGAATCGTCCACCCTTGGGCAAGAGCGCAGCACCAATCCTTACATGAATGGGGCATGGTACTAATGCAGATCATTTTACGCGGCCCCGCAGCGGGCTATGAAGCCGAACACACCGCGCGGCTGTTTTTCCCCGGTGCTGAAAAAGCCGACACCTTACCGCTGGAGAACGATTTTGTGCTGGCGCAGAGCCATCTCTGCACAGACTCGATTTTGTTGCGTTATAACGGCAAAATGCAGTGGCGTGCCCAGCTGCGCCCACAGGGGGCAGACCCGGAGTACGCGCTATGCGAACTACTGTACGGCCTGCTCTGCCAGGCCACCGGTACCACGCCGCCCTGGGGCATGATGACCGGTGTGCGCCCGGTGCGCATCATCCACGATATGCGCGCCAGCGGCGCGACCGAAGAAGAAGTGCGCGCGCGGTTCCTTGACCATTTTGCCTGCACACCGGAAAAATTTGCGCTGGCCCTCGGCATTGCCGACCTGCAAAAGCCGGTGCTGGATGCTGCTGACCCGATGGATTGCAGCGTCTACGCAGGCATTCCGTTCTGCCCGACGCGGTGCAGCTATTGCAGCTTTGTGTCGCGCACGGTGGGGGACAAGGCTACCCGCGCCCTCGTGCAGCCCTATGTGGACAAACTGTGTGAGGAACTGACCGCCATCCGTGAGACCGCTGACCGCTGCGGGCTGCATATCCGCACCTTCTACATCGGCGGCGGCACGCCGACGAGCCTGTCCGCACCGCAGCTCGAACAGCTCATGTCCCACATCGCCAAAACCTTTGATTTAGCGAAACTCGATGAGTACACCGTCGAGGCCGGCCGCCCCGACTGCACCGACGCCGAGAAGCTGCGCATCATCAAACAGTACGGCGCCACGCGTATTTCCATCAACCCGCAGACCTTCTCGGATGAAGTTTTGCGTAACATCGGCCGCCGTCACACCGCGCAGGATATCGTGGACTGCTTCGCCGCTGCCCGGGCAGCAGGGCACACAAACATCAATATGGATTTAATTGCGGGCCTGCCGGGGGACACGGTGGAAGGCTTTGAAGCAAGCCTGCGCAAAGCCATCGCCCTGGATCCCGAAAACATCACGGTCCACACGCTGACCCTCAAACGTGCGTCCAACATCGTGGTGGAGCACCGCGCCGCAGACTATGCCGACGTGGCCGCTATGCTGGACAAGTGCAGCCTGCTGGCCGATGCGGGCTACCGCCCGTACTATATGTACCGCCAGAAGGGCACGCTGCAAAATCTGGAAAATATCGGCTGGGCCAAGCCCGGTTTTGAGTGCCTTTACAATATTTATATTATGGAGGAAGTCCATACCATCCTCTCCGCCGGTGCGGGCGGTTCGACCAAGCTGGTCATCCCGGGGCAGCGGCGTGGCAAGATCGAACGCATCTTCAACTTCAAATATCCCACCGAATATATCGACCGCTTTGCGGAACTGCTCGACCGCAAAAAGGCCGTGGAGGATTTCTATGCACGTTACACATCGCAAACGCTTTGTCAGCCGTGACCTTGTTGCGCTGGCGGCCCGCCATCCGCAGGAACTGGCTGCTTTGAGCGAACAGCACTACCATGACCAGATCGAGGCAATCGCCGGGGAAGTCCTGGCCGCAGGACAGCGTATCGTCATGCTGACCGGGCCGTCCGCCGCGGGCAAAACGACATCCGCCCACAAAATTGCCGACGCCATTGCAGCCCGGGGCCACCACAGCCAGGTCGTCAGCCTCGATGACTTCTACATCGGCGAGGGGCGTTACCCCAAGAACCCCGACGGCAGCGACGACTATGAAAGCTTGCAGGCGCTGGATTTAGAAAAGCTCCACACCTGCCTGAAAGACCTGTACAAGACCGGCGTATGTGACGCACCTGTGTTCGATTTTACTGTGCAGCAGCCCACCGGCACCCGGCGCATCGACGCGCGGGACGGCGTGGTCATCATCGAGGGTCTGCATGCCTTGAACCCCGCGCTGACCGAGCAGCTGCCCGATGACGCAGCACTCTGCCTGTACGCGGGTCTGCGGGAAGAATACGCCGACGAGCGCGACGCCCGCTGCCTGGCCACCCGGGATATCCGGCTGGCCCGCCGCCTGGTGCGGGACTGCCTTTTCCGCGGCCACGGCGCAGCGTTCACGCTGGGGCTGTGGGGCCATGTCTGTGCAGGCGAGGATCGCTACATCAAGCCCTACAAGCCCCGCGCGAATCTTTTGCTGGACACGACCCACACCTACGAGGTCTGCCTGTGGCGCACCGTGCTGGACACGATGCCCGCCGACCCGGCGCTGACCGCCACCCAGGCCCGCCAACTGGCCTCCCTGCGGGAAAAATTCGCTGCATTCCCGGCGCTTTCCACTGCGCTTGTGCCGCAAAACAGTATGCTGCGGGAGTTTATTGGCGAATAATGCCATACAATTCACGGAAAATATACATTTGCGCGTTGCAAACCGCGCCGCAATAGGCTATAATAGACACAAATCCCGCAGTGGAGCAGCTGCGGTACAGACTAGAGAAAGAGGTGTACCTTTATGTTTGAACTGGATATTGAAATGCTGAAAGAGCAGGGCCTGCAGCTGGTGGATTCTGCCAAAAAGACCGCACAGGACCTGGCCGACAAGGGCAAGAACAAACTGGACCTGCTGAACCAGCAGGCACGCCTGTCCAAGGCACAGCGCCAGTTGGGTGCCCTGGTGTACAGCCTGCACAAGGCCGGTGAGGAAAACCCCGCCTTGGTCGAGAAGTATATCAACGCCGTGGCCGAGGTCGAGAAGGCTATTGAGGAGATCAAGGCCAACATGACCGATGACGAGCGCGCCGAGGTCGAGGCTCAGGAAACTGCCGAGACCGAGGAAGCCCCCGCTGAGGAACCCGCTGCCGAAAAAACCGCCGAGAGCGAGGAAACCATTGAGGAAGAGCCAGTCCACCTGCGCGGTGAGACAAAGATCTGCCCGGTCTGCAAGGCCGAAGTGGACGGCGACGCGATGTTCTGCAACCACTGCGGCGCTCAGCTGTAAGTCAAGAAAAACAACGAGGCGGCGTGGTTTACGTGCAGGCCGCGCTGCCAGCACTTGACAAATTCCGCGAACTGTGTAAAATGAAGCGTATTGAACACGCCGCCAAAGCCGGAGAGGTCTATGAACGCATACCCTGAAAAACAGCAGTATACCGCCGACGACCTCGCCGCCATCATCGCCATCCTGCGCGACCACGAAAACGGCTGCCCCTGGGACAAAGTGCAGAACCACACGTCCATCCGCATGAATTTCCTGGAGGAAGCCTACGAGGCCGTGGATGCCATCGACCTGGATGACCCGGAGCTGATGTGTGAGGAACTGGGCGATGTGCTGATGCAGGTGGTTTTTCATGCGCAGATCGAGCGTGAGGCCGGGCACTTTACCTTTGCCGAGGTCTGCGACGGCGTCTGCCGCAAGCTCATTGAGCGCCACCCGCATATTTTTGGCGGCGACGAGAGCATAAAAGACTGGGATTCGCTCAAGAATAAGGAAAAGGGCCGCCTGACACTGACCGACGAACTGGAAAGCGTACCCAAGGTACTGCCTGCCCTGATGCGTGCAGCCAAGCTGCAAAAGCGCGCCGCCCGCTATGGTGTGGAGACGCCCGCCGATGCCGCCGCAATCGCCAAGGCTGCCGGAACGGTGGAAACGGCGCGGAATAAGGCCGCCGCCGAGCAGGCGATGGGTGAACTGCTGTTTGCCGCCGCAGCTCTGGCACGCAAAGCTGGGCTGGATCCTGAGCAGGCTTTGCAAAAGTGCAACGCCGCCTTTACCGCAGAAAACACCCAAACCCAAGAGAGCTAAGAAGTGAGCCGAGCGGACGGAAATTTCCGCAGCCGCTTTTTGCTGATATAATACTTTGGAGGTAGAATACCATGACGAAAGTTGAACTGATCGCCGCTGTTGCGAACGAAGCTAACCTGACCAAGAAGGACGCCGAGGCTGCTGTCAACAGCACCCTGAACGCCATCACCAACGCCCTGAAGGAGGGCGATAAGGTCACGCTGGTCGGCTTCGGCACCTTTGAGGTCCGCGAGCGCCCCGCACGCAAGGGCCGCAACCCCCAGACCGGCGAGGAAATCACCATCGAGGCTTCCAAGCTGCCCGCTTTCAAGGCCGGCAAGGCCCTGAAGGACTCCGTCCAGTAATCGTAAATTGACTGGCCCGCCCCACCGCGTCTTTGCGGCGGGGCGGTTTTGTATCAAACCGAAAGGAAACATACCTACCATGCGTCTGGATAAATACCTGAAAGTAAGCCGCGTCATCAAGCGCCGCACCCTCGCCAACGAGGTCGCCGACGCGGGCCGCGTGCTCGTCAACGGCAAACCCGCCAAGGCCAGCTATACCGTCAAGGTCGGTGATATCATTGAAGTGACCTTCGGCAACCGCCCGGTGAAAATCCGCGTTCTCTCCGACGTGGAGCAGAAAGGCAAGGACGTCGCCCGGGAAATGTTTGAGGTCATCGAAGGGTGAGTGGGCTTTGCCGCCTTGCCGTTGGTTCTACTTTCCCCTGTACCTGCATATAGTACCACTGTAACCAAAAAGGGGAGGAACCATCATGCCGGAAACAAAACTGGAACCTCGCACACCCCGCGCGGAGCCTGCGCCGCAGCAGCCAAAAAGCCACGGCCTGGCGCTGAAAGACCGCCGCCACCTGGCTGTGACCGGCGTCAGCCGGGTCATCAGCTGCGACGAAAACACCGCCGTGCTGGAAACGCCGCTGGGTAACCTGACCATCGGCGGGCAGGAACTGCAAATTGGCGAGTTGTCCACTCAGAGCGGCCAGGTGCAGCTTTCCGGCAAAATCGAATACCTGCAATACGCCGAGAACCAGCAATCGGGCGGCGGCCTGCTGGCCCGGCTGTTCCGCTGATGGCCCCTGCGCCTGCCCCCTGGGCCGTGCTGGGGGATGCCCTGTGGTGCCTGGGGCTGGGGTGCCTGCTGGCCGCAGTGCGGGATGCTCTGCGCCTGGCGCTGGGGGAAGGAAAACTCCGCTGCTTTTTGCGGGATGCCGCCTTTTTCGCCGCAGCGGCGGTTCTCATCTGTGGCTTTGCGGCCGGGACCAGCGCAGGCGGATTGGCCCGCTGGTACATGAGCGCCGCAGTGCTGCTGGGGGCGCTGTGCTGGCACTGGGCCGTGCAGCCCGCCGTACACCGGGCGGCGTCAATGCTGGCGGTGCTGCTGCTCGGCCCGCTGCACGCAGCCCACAAAATGCTGCTGCAGCCGCTGCAGGATCGCGCCGCACAGGCCCGCACGGTGCGCAAAAGCCGCAAAACTGCAAAAAAATCCCGGAAAACCCAAAATTCCGCCGAAAAACAGTTGCAAAAGCCGTCGATAATATTATATAATTAGCTATGCGTAAATTTGTGTGCATTTTTATGGGAAAGGGGGCACCCTACAATGAACAAACGCAAAGGGCTGTCCTCGCAGGGATTCCTGCCGTGGTGGATCACTGTGCCGGTGTTTCTGATTATCTGCGGTTCGCTGTTCGTCAATCTCGTGCAGTATCAGGTGTCCATTGCGTCCAAACAGCAGGAGTTGCAATCCGTGCAGAACCAGCTCAGCGCACAGCTTACCGAAAACGCTGAACTTTCCGGCACGCTGGAGCAGGGCGACAGCGCCATCATTGAGCGCTATGCCCGCGAGCAGGGCTACGCCAAGCCCAACGAGCGCGTGTTTGTGGATATCAGCGGCAAATAAATCGTGTTACCAGCGGGGGCGCTTTGCGGCAACCCCCTGTAATAAAAATCATTTTTAAAGGGGTATCATAGTTTGGCATTACAAGTTGGGGATATTGTCGAAGGCAAGGTCACTGGTATCAAGCCGTTCGGCGCGTTCGTTTCTCTGCCGGAGGGTAAGACTGGTCTTGTCCACATCTCCGAGGTTTCCTACGAGTTCGTACAGGATCTTTCCACGGTGCTCAGCGATGGGCAGACTGTTTCCGTCAAGGTGATTTCGATTGCACCTGACGGCAAAATTGCACTGTCCATCAAACGCACCCAGCCCGCACCGGAGCGCGGCCAGCGCCCCCCGCGCGGTGAGCATAACGGCAACGGCGGCGACCGCCGCAGTGCGCCGCGCCCCAAGCGCGAGGAAAAGCCCCGCGTATGGCAGCCCAAACCCGCTGCCCCACAGGGCGAAATGAGCTTTGAGGATATGATGGCCCGCTACAAGACCCGCAGCGAGGAAAAGATCGCGGACCTCAAGCGCGTGACTGAAAATCACCGCGGGGGCTACTCCCGCCGCCGCGGCTGATTTTGGCTGCCCAGCTACCAGAACGAACGGCCCTATCCTGACGGCTGTCAGCCGCCGGGCTGGGGTCTTTTTGCAATTTTACAAGAAAGGACACCTATGTCTACACTCTATACCATGGTCGCACCGTGCTTCTTCGGCACGGAGTCGACGCTGAACTTTGAGGTCAAGCGCCTGGGCGCACAGAACATCCAGGTCACGGATGGCCGCGTGGCGTTCCAGGGCGGGGCAGACGTGATCGCCGCCGCTAACCTGAACCTGCGCACGGCCGAGCGCGTCCTGCTGCTGCTGGCTACCTACAAAGCCACGACCTTTGATGAACTGTTCGACGGCTGCTACAATATCGCGTGGGAGGAACTGCTCCCCGCCAACGCCGCATTCCCGGTCAAGGGCTCCAGCCTGTCCAGCCAGCTTTCCAGCGTGCCCGCCTGCCAGAGCATCGTCAAAAAAGCCATCGTCAAGCGGCTGATGCAGGGCCATAAGGTCAGCACCCTGCCCGAGGACGGCGCCCTGTACAAGGTTCGATTCGCCCTGCGCAAGGACACCGTCGAGATTTACCTCGACACCTCCGGCGACGGTCTGCATAAGCGCGGCTACCGTAAAAACGCGACGCTCGCCCCCATCAAGGAGACGCTGGCTGCTGCCATTGCCGACCTGGGCCGTGTGCGCCGTGACTCTCTCGTGCAGGATCCCTTCTGCGGTTCCGGCACGCTGGTCATCGAGGCTGCGCAGAAAGCGCTGAATCTGGCCCCCGGCCTGCGCCGCCGCTTTGCCGCCGAACATTTCGACTTTGTCCCCGCCGATATCTGGGCCGAGCAGCGACAGAAAGCTCTCTCTGAGGTCCGCAAGGATGCTGCTTTTGAGGGCATCGGCTACGATATCGACCCCGCTGCCGTGGCCCTGGCCAACGCCAACGCAAAGCTGGCGGGCGTGGGGGACCGCTGCCGCTTTGAAACCGCCGATGTCAAGGACTTCCGCGCCCTCGACAGTGCCACCGTCCTGACAAATCCGCCCTACGGCGAGCGCCTGGGCGACGCCAGTGAGGCCGCAGGCCTTGCCAAAACGCTGGGCCAGGTCTGGCAGGCCCACCCGGCACAGGGGCTGTACGCCATCACGGCGGACGCAGATTTTGAACAGCACTTCGGCAAAAAGGCCGCCCGTCGCCGCAAGATCTACAACGGCATGATCCCGTGTCAGCTCTATATGTACTTTGAGCAGCCCAAGCGCGAGAGGAAGTAAGCCATGGAAGACCTGAAACTGGCAATCCTCATCGACGCGGACAATATTTCGCCCAAGTACGTCAAAGTGATTCTCGATGAGGCCGCGACCTTCGGCGTCGCCGCTTGCAAGCGCATCTACGGCGACTGGTCCGACGTTCGGCTGAAAAGCTGGAAGGACGCGCTGCTGAACAATTCTATCATCCCCATCCAGCAGTACAGCTACACCACCGGCAAAAATGCGACGGATTCCGCTATGATCATTGACGCGATGGACTTGCTGTACAGCGGCAATCTCGACGGCTTCTGCATCGTCTCGTCGGACAGTGACTTTACCCGCCTGGCCGCCCGCCTGCGCGAGGCCGGCAAGCTGGTCATCGGCATGGGCGAGAGCAAGGCTCTCGGCCCCTTCGTCAAGGCCTGCGACCAGTTCAAATATCTGGATCTGATTCTCGACCACGGCGGGGACGAGGACGCCGCCCCGGCAGCCCCCGCCGCCGAGACAAGCGCCCGCGCCAACGCGGGGGACGATGCCGCCATCAACCGAGATTCCATCGGCCGCATCATCCACGGCCTGATTGATGAAATGGACGACGGCACCGGCTGGGTGCGCACCTCCCGCGTGGGCGACCAGCTCATCAAGCGCTACCCGGACTTCGACGTGCGCAACTTCGGCTCCAAGAGCCTGAACAAGTTCTTAGCGTCCCTGCCGGAACTGGAAGTCGAGGAGCGCATCCTCGCCAACGGAAATCCCATCCAGTTTGTCCACGTCAAGCCCACCCCGAAACCCGCCAAGAAACCGCCCCAGCGCCGCACCGTAAAGCGCACAACGCGGAAGAAAAAACAGTAAAAGAAGCAGCCCCCTGAACGCATCACGCTCAGGGGGCATTTTTCTATTCCGCAGGCAGCAAATACGACGTGCTCACCCAGCCGAAATGGGGCATCCCATACAGCGGATCATACCGCACCAGTGCCCAGCCGGGGGCAGCGCTGGCGTACCCATACACCCGCAGCGTGCTGGAAGATATCCGGTCGATGATATCATATTCCGTCCCTGGCCCGGTGCGCAGATTCAAACGGTTGCTGCTATCGGCGTCCGCCCGAAAATACACAGTATCCGTCCGAGTGGGCCGCGTATCCGGGGCGACGATATCCCCGGACAGCGTATCCAGCGGGTCGGGCTTTGCCACACCGGGAATTGTGTACTCGTGCCAGCCGTCGTTCTGCTTGACCCAGGCTGTGCTGCCGTCCCACACAAGACCGTCATAGGTGCAGGGGACAAACTCAGCCCCGCTGCCATCCAACAGGCCAAACTGACCATCCCGGCACACGACCGCATAGCCGCTCAGCAGCGGTGCGGCGCGGGCGGCGGTCAGCGGTGTGTCGGAGTAAATGTCAAAATCGTACACGGCATCATAGCATAAGCCTGTCGCCTCGCGGCCCGTTGTGTCGAGATATACCCAGCGGCCATCCCGTTGGGCAGGGGCCAGCGGTGCGTCAAAGAAGAAATCAGCCGCGCTGTATGTGCAGCTATTAGCCGCTGTGCCGTTCTTGTCCCGATACACATAGACCCCGTCGCTGACGAAATTGTACCAATCGTCGCTCTCGTGGGTGGTCGTGCCGCTGACCGTGGGGACGATGCCGTCGGCGCGGCCACTGTACAGGCATAGGGCCTCGTCGGTGGGGGCGGCGAACTCGCCGGGACCGATGCTGCCTGCGTAGACGTACACGCTGGCATCCTGCAAATAGACAAACATCCGATAGCCGCCGCCGTCGTGGGCGTCGCAGAGCACACCGTCGCCGGTCTCCTTCAGCTGGGCGTTCAACTGCTCTTGCAGCGGCTCGATTTCCTCCCAGGTCATGCCGTCTGTGTAACCATGCCAGTGATGGGCGTTCCAGCCGCATTCAAACAGCGGGTACGGTGCGCGGCAGGGAAGAACCTCGGTGCCATCGCTGCGCATCAGGCCCCATTTGCCGTCCCTGCACATGGTATAGTAGTCGGTATCAGGATAGGTCTGGAACTCCCGCACATAGGCAATGAGCCGGATGTCGTCGTAGTCCAGCACGGGCGCATCGGTCGGGATAAGACCCTGGGGCGCTGCCGCGGCCCCGGCGGTTTCCGCAGTTCCCGAGGACTGTGCCGTGTCGGGCGTTTCGGGCGCGGCGGTGGGCTGCACGGTTGGCACATCTGTCCCGGCGGCACAGCCTGCCAGCAGCAAAGCGGATAACAGGGGAGACAAAACTTTTTTCACGGCATTCACCGCCTTTTTTTTCTTTTTTCTTTAGTATAGCACAAGCGCCCCGCACCGGGAAATACAGTGCAGGGCGCTTGTGCAAATTTTACAAATATTACAAAATTATTCGTAGGTACGACGCCCGGCAAACACGCACAAGGGGCGCTTGGCCTTGCCCATGCCCATCAGCTGCACGGCGGCGGCCAGGGTGGCCCCGGCGCTGGTGCAGGCGGGGACACCGTCAAAGAACAGCACCTCCCGCGCGGCGCGCTCGGCGTCGGCGGTGGTCACAGTCAGCACGGTATCCACGACGTAAGGGTTGTAGTTTTCCGGCACAAAGCCCGGGCCGATGCCCGCAATGCCGTGCTGCCCAATGAACCCACCGGAGATGGCGGCACACTCGGCAGGCTCCACCGCGACGATGCGCACCATGCTGTTCCATGCCTTGATGTACTCGGCCACGCCGGTGATGGTGCCGCCGCTGCCTACGCCGATGACGATGGCGTCAATGGCGTCGCCTGCGTGCTTCAAAATCTGCGGCCCGGTCACGCGTCGGTGATATTCAGGGTTGTCGTCGTTGGAAAAATAGTGGGTGTAGTACCCGCCGTACCGCTTGGCAGTGTCGGTGGCAATGCGGTCCATGGCCCGGCGGCCGCCGCTGCTGCACGCAATGATGCGTGCGCCTAAATCCTGTAAATGCTTGCGCCGCGCAATGGGCAGGTTGCTGGGCACGACGAGGATGCAGGGGTGTCCGGTCGTAGCGCAGCTGACTGCCAGCGCCGCGCCGAAGCTGCCGGAGCTGGCTTCCACTACCGGCATACCGGGCTGCAAAGTGCCGCGCTCGGTGGCAAAGGCGAGCATCGTCTCGGCCAGGCCGTCCTTCGAGGTGCCGGTTGCCCCGCCGAAATCGAGATAGGCGAGGATGCCCGCTTCTAACCCATGGCGGCCGGAATAGCCGTCCAGCCGCACCACGGGGGAACGGTAGACTTCCTGATAATAGCTGTTCAGGATGGGCATAGGGGACACCTCACTTTCAAAAAACGACAACATTTTTATTATAGCATAGTTCAGGGTGGTTTGCTATGGATGGAGAGAAAAATATTATGGCGGAAGGGAAAAGCCCCTCAGGCCTCGCAGGCTCGGCTAGCTCCCCACTTCGTGAGGTACCTTTTGCGCGGGCAAAGCCCGCGAGAAAGCCTCCTCGCTTTGCGGCGAGGTGACGAGCGCAGCAAAGTCGGAGGGGCATTCTCCGTTTGCCATCACGGCGCTGCTAAAAAATCTGCCGTATTTCTTCAAAAAATTGCTCCACAGACTTGACTTCCGGCATCTGTTCTGTTATAATTCATAGGCTGATGTAAAGAAAATTACTTTACACAGCTTTCACAAGCAGCAAAGGGGGCGCGGGCATGGCCGGCAAGCCGCAGAAAAACCTTGCCTACTCCGTCCTGCTGGACTTCTACGGCCCGGTCTTGACGGACAAACAGCGCGTCATCCTGACGGAATACTACGACGAGGATCTGTCCTTAGCCGAAATCGCCGAAAACCTCGGCATCACGCGGCAGGGCGTGCGGGACGCCATCAAGCATGGCGAGGCAGCGCTGGACGAGCTGGAGCAAAAGCTCGGCAATGCGCGCCGCCACACCCAAATGCGGGCCGATTTGGATCGTCTGCGGGTGCTCGTGACAGAAATCCGCTGCTGCAACTCCGGCTCCTTCACGCCGGATCCGCGCATCAACCACGATACGCAGGAAATGCTTACGATCTTACAACGCTTGGACACGCAGGAGGATGCCGATGGCCTTTGAGTCTTTAACAGAGCGCTTGAATGGCGTTTTCAAAAAACTGCGCGGCAAGGGTAAGCTGAACGAGGCCGATATCAAGGCCGCCATGCGGGAAGTCCGGATGGCGCTGCTGGAAGCCGACGTCAACTACAAGGTGGCGAAAGACTTCTGCGCCCAAGTCTCCGAGCGTGCCATGGGCCAGGAGGTCATGGAGAGCCTGACCCCCGCCCAGCAGGTTGTCAAGATCGTCAACGAGGAACTGACCAACCTCATGGGCGGCAATGAGCCGAAGTATCTGCGCCTGAAAAACAAGGGCCAGACCGTGCTGATGATGTGCGGCCTGCAGGGCAACGGCAAGACCACCCACGCCGCAAAGCTCGGCAAATATTATCGCAGCCAGGGCCGCCGCCCGCTGTTGGTCGCCTGCGATATCTACCGCCCCGCTGCCATTGAGCAGTTGAAGGTGGTGGGCGAGCAGGCCGGTGTGCCGGTGTTCACCCTCGGCACCGAAAAGCCCGAGATCATCGCGCAGAAGGCAATGTCTTATGCGAAGGATCACGGCAACGATATTGTCATTCTCGATACCGCAGGCCGTCTGCAGATCGATGACCAGCTCATGGATGAGCTGGTGCGCATTAAGCAGGCGGTCGAGGTCGATGAAACTTTGCTGGTCGTGGACGCCATGGCCGGTCAGGAAGCCGTCAACGTGGCAAAGACCTTCAATGAGAAGGTCGGCATCAGTGGTGTGATTCTGACCAAGACCGACGGCGACACCCGCGGCGGCGCGGCGCTTTCGGTGCTGGCCGTGACCGGTATGCCCATCTATTTCCAGGGTACCGGCGAAAAGCTCGAGGATCTTGAGCCGTTCTACCCGGCACGCATGGCAAACCGCATCCTTGGCATGGGAGATGTGCTTTCCCTGATTGAGAAAGCCCAGAGTGTCCAGAACGACAAGGAAGCCGAGGCCGCTGCCAAGCGCCTGATGGAGAACAAGTTCGACATGAACGACCTGCTGACCCAGTTCCAGCAGGTGAAAAAGATGGGCGGTGCGTCAGCGCTGTTGGCCATGATGCCCGGCGGCAATCAGATCGATCCCGACTCCCTCGATGAAAAGGCACTGCCCCGCATCGAGGCCATCATCTACTCAATGACCCCGGCGGAACGCGCTAAACCAGACATCATCAACCCCAAGCGCAAGCGCCGCATTGCAGCGGGTTCCGGCACCTCAGTGGAGGACGTGAACAAGCTGCTGCGTCAGTTTGAAATGATGCAGAAGATGATGAAAAAGGTCAAGCGCAACCCCAAGGGCTTCATGCGCAGCCTGGGTAACATGGGCGGCTTCAAAGGCTTTGGCCGCAAATAATTTCAGGTATGACCCGCTCGGCTTTACGGCCCACGGGATGTACAATATATTAAAGATGCCCCGCAAGGGCCGTAAACAATTTTTGGAGGAATATTACTATGGTTAAGATTCGTCTGCGCCGCATGGGCGCCAAGAAGGCTCCTTTCTACCGCGTTGTTGTTGCTGACAGCCGCTTCGCCCGTGATGGCCGTTTCATCGAGGAAATCGGCTACTACGATCCGACCAAGGAGCCTTCTGTCGTCAAGATCGACGCTGAGAAGGCCAAGCAGTGGCTGGACAACGGTGCTCAGCCCACTGACACCGTCCGCGAGATCCTGAAGAAGGCCGCCGTTCTGTAATTTGTTCGCTTTTTAGGGAGGGAACGCCACAATGCAGGAACTCTTATTAGCCGTTGCCCGCGGCCTTGTCGAGGACAAGGAGGCCGTGCAGGTGACTGTTGATCCCATGCGCGAGGATGGCACTGTTGTCTACCACCTCAAGGTGGCCGAGGCCGATATGGGCCGCGTCATTGGCAAGCAGGGCCGCATCGCCAAGGCGATTCGCGTTGTCATGCGTGCCGCTGCCGTCCGTCAGGGCGAAAAAGTCATCGTCGAGATCGACTAAGACCCGAACCAAAGCACTTTGCCGCAGGGTAAAGTGCTTTTTCTGTATCAGGAGGAACCCTATGCAAAACTATCTTCCCGCCTGCAAAATCGTCTCCACCCATGGCGTGCGCGGCGAAATGAAAGCCCTGCCGCTGTGCGACGGCGCGGCGTTCCTGGCAAAGTTCAAGCGCCTGTTCACCAGCGCTGACGGTGCAGGGGAGACCCGCGTGCTGGGCGTGCGTGCCCAGGGCAACGTCATCCTGCTGCGGCTGGACGGCGTCACCGATATGGACGCCGCCCGCGCCCAGGTGGGCCGCACCTACTACCTTGCCAAGGCCGATGCCAAACTGCCCCGGGGCCGCTATTTCATTGATGACCTGCTGGGCTGTGACGTTGTGGATGCCGACACTGACCGCGTCTACGGCCAGCTGACGAATGTGGACCGCCCCGCCGCCCAGGATATCTATACTGTGACCGATGGGGCAGGCGAGGAGCATATGCTACCCGCAGTGCCGGAGTTCGTCAAAAAAATAGACATTGACTCGCGTAAAATTTTCGTGACGCCCATCGAGGGTATGTTCACCGATGCCGTCAACGGCGACGAGGACTGAGCCGATGCGCATTGATATTGTAACGCTGTTCCCGGAACTGTGCGACAGCTTCCTTTCGGCCAGCATCCTGGGCCGCGCCCGGGCCAAGAATCTGTTCGAGGCTCACTGCCACCAGATCCGCGATTACACGAAAAACAAACAGAAGCAGACCGACGACTATCCCTACGGCGGCGGCTGCGGCATGGTGCTCTATGCCCAGCCCATCGCCGACTGCCTGCGGGCTGTGCAGGCCCAGTGCGCCGGGCAGGGGCGGCAAAAGCCCCACGTCGTGTTCCTGACCGCCGCAGGCCGTCCCTATAACGAGGAAAAGGCTCGCGAGCTGGCAAGCTATGACGCGGTGACCCTCGTCTGCGGCCACTATGAGGGCATAGACCAGCGCGTCATTGACGCCTTCGGCGATGAGGAAATCTCCATCGGCGACTACGTGCTGACCGGCGGTGAACTGGCAAGCCTTGTCGTGGCCGACAGCGTGCTGCGCCTGCAGCCCGGCGTTCTGGCAGAGGAAAAGGGCTACCAGGACGAGAGCTACTGGGATGGACTGCTCGAATACCCGCAGTTTACCCGCCCCGAAGTGTGGGAGGGCCGCGCTGTGCCGCCGGTGCTGCTGACCGGCGACCACAAAAAAATCGACGAATGGCGCGGTGCCCAGAGCAGGGAGCGCACCCGCGAACGCCGCCCCGACCTGTACGACGCCTGGTGCGAGAGTCACCCGCTGACGGAGCTTCCCAAATGGAAGCGCGGCGAAAATATGCGCCTTGTGAAAAATGACGAACAGCTGGCCCTCTGCGCGGCCCTCATGGCTGAGGGCCGCCGCACAGTTTGTGCTCCGGTCTGCAGCGAGGAATATCTTGCAAAAATGACGCCGGAATTCTGGCTGCCCGAGCTGGCAGACAAAAAAAGGAACGGCTGGGCGTTCTATCTGCACTACACCAAGGATGCCGCCGACGGCATGGTCGGCGTCTGCCATAAGACCGGTGAGTTGGGGCACTTGTTTGTGACCGAGAGTGCCCGGGGCAAGGGATACGGTGCCAAGATGCTGGATTTTGCCCGCAAGAAGCTGGCGGAGCACCCGCATCCGACTTTCGGCGTTTTGTCCACCAACACCCGCGCCATTGCGCTGTACAAACGCATGGGCTGGCGGCTGACCGGCACCGTGCTGAATGTGTACGACCCGGAAAACGACGCGTTTACGGAAAAATACTGCGAAGAATGGCAGATGCGCTACCAGGGCTGACCGTTGTTTTTGTCGCCAATCCACAATGTTGTTGAAAATAAACTGGTAAAGTTGCACAAACGCGCGGGCGCAGATTTGGCGGAATTACAGAATCCTGCCAAATTTGCAAAATTCTACTGTACAAAATCGACGAAATAGGATAAAATAGAGACAATCAAGGCGGCGTATTAACACACGCAATAGACCGCCTGGAAGTCGCCCACGGTAGATACGCAAGGGCATATTATTTTCAAAAGTAGGAGAGAATAACTATGTACGTTAAAGAAGTTACCGTTGAGAATCAGGTTGGTCTGCACGCACGTCCGGCTACCTTCTTCATCCAGAAGGCCAACGAGTATAAGTCCTCCATTTGGGTCGAGAAAGAGGAGCGCCGCGTCAACGCGAAGTCTCTGCTCGGCGTCCTGAGCCTGGGCATCGTTGGCGGCACCACCATCCGCATCATTGCTGATGGCGCCGATGAGCAGGCTGCAGTAGACGGCCTGGTCAAGCTGGTCAGCTCTGGCTTTGCCGAGTAATCTATTCCGGAACAATCAGCGGTGGGGCGACCCGCCGCTTTTTTTGTATACGAAAGGCTCCCTATGACAAAAGCTGAACTCTACAAAAAAGCCTGTATGCTGCCGCTTTTGCCCGGTGTCTACATCATCCGGGACAAAACGGACACCATCATCTATATCGGCAAGGCCAAGCGGCTCAAGACCCGCGTGTCGCAGTATTTCCGTGAGGGTGTGCCCCACGACGCCAAGGTCAGCCAGATGATTGCCCACGCCTTCACGTTTGACGTGATCGTGTGTCAAAGCGAGTTTGAGGCACTGGTGCTGGAAGCAAGCCAGATCAAGGCCCACACGCCGAAATACAACATCCTGCTCAAGGACGACAAGGGGTACAGCTATGTCAAGGTCACGCGTGGCGCGTGGCCGCGCATCTCCGCCGCGCTGCAAAAGGACGATGACGACGCCGACTACATCGGCCCCTTCACCTCGTCCTTTGCCGTGCGGGAGATGGTCGAGACCGCGCAGGACTGCTTTCTGCTGCCGCGCTGCAACAAAAACTTCCCGCAGGATTTCCGCAAGGGGCGACCCTGCCTCAACGCCCACATCGGCAAGTGCATGGCCGTGTGCAGCGGGAAAATTACCTGCGAAGCCTACAACGACGCCGTGCAGGGCGCACTGCGGATGATCCGCTACGGCAAAAAGGATATCGTCAAGCAGCTGCGGGAGAAGATGGAAGCTGCGTCCGAACGCCTTGACTTTGAGACGGCGGCGCTGCTGCGCGACCAGATCATGGCTATTGACCGCGTGGCGGCAGGGCAGAAGGTGGTCATGGAAAATGACACCGAAATGGACGTCATCGCGCTGGCGGGCACGACACACGCAGTCTGCGCCGCCGTGCTGCGCTACCGTGACGGCCGCCTGACCGACAAGCGGGAATTTCTCTTCCGCGACACGACCGATATCAACGCCGTGCGGGAAGAATTTTTACCACAGTATTACCTGGACGGCGGGGCCATCCCCAAGACGATCGCGGTGGATGCCTTGCCGCCCGACGCCGACGCGCTGAGCGAAGCGCTGAACCAGGCCCGCGGCACAAAAGTGGAACTCTACGTGCCCCAGCGCGGCGATGTAGCCAAGCTCGTGACGATGGCCTACACCAACGCCGTGGAGCGCCTGGGCCGCGAGAGCGGCCGCTATACCCGCGAGGAGAAGCTGCTGGAAGAAGCCGCCCAGGTGCTGGGCTTAAAAAAGCCGCCCCGTGTCATCGAGAGCTACGATATTTCCAACTGGGGCGACGGGTCGAGCGTCTGCGGCATGGTGGTGTTCCGGGACGGCAGGCCCCACCGCGCGGGCTACCGCCGCTTTAAAATGAAAACCGTTGCGGGCACGGACGACTACGCCTCGCTGGCGGAGACGCTCTCCCGCCGCGCGGCAGAGTACGAGATGGCCCGCCGCGGCGAAAAGCCGGACGGTCCGCAGAACCAGTTCGCAACATTGCCCGACCTGCTGCTCATCGACGGCGGCCGGGGCCAAGTGGGCGCGGTCAAGCAGGCTTTGCGCGGTACGGCGCTGGAGCATGTACCGACCTTCGGCATGGTCAAGGACGACCACCACCGCACCCGCGCCATCGTGGACGACGAGGGCGGCGAAATCGCCATCAACCGCCACCGCAACATTTTTACCTTTGTTACGAACATCCAGGACGAGACGCACCGCTATGCCAACGACTACCGCAAACGCGCCATGAAGAAAAAGTCCTACGCCGCCACGCTCACGGCCATCCCCGGTGTGGGCGAAAAGACGAGCGCCGCGCTGCTGGCACATTTTAAAACTGTCTCGGCGGTCAAAGCGGCCAGTATTTCCGATTTGGAGGAAGTCAAAGGCATCAGCCACGCCAAAGCGGAAATACTGTACAACGCCCTGCGGAATGGGGTATAATGTAATAACGATACAAAAATCCAGGATGGTTTCAAACCTATGCTGCTTCTAACACTTCTTCTTTCCCTCGCCCTCGCGGCCTTTTTCACTTTACTGCCTGCCCGCGTCCTTCACCGTCGCACCACCCGCGCCGACCTGTACGTCGGGGCGGGGGTCGCGGTGCTGGTCTGGCTGTGGGCGGCCTGTGTCTGGTCCAAGCCCGGGTTGACCGTCGACTTTGACGGCTTCCGCCTGGCGGCGCTGCTTGCCATGCAGCTGCTCGCCTGCGGGGTGGTCACAGGCTTCCGCCTGCGGCAGATGCTGCCCACCAAACTGCGCACCCCGGCGGCGGTCGGCCTGCTGGCGGCAGCAGCACTGGGGCTGGAACTTTTCGTCGGCAACCTCAACTGGCTTGCCACCCACGGCTACACGCCCATCGACCTGCGGCCCTACCTGACCGCCGACGCCGACCCCACCGCGCCGATCGTACTGAACGACGAGAACACAACACTGCAATTCATCGGCTTGGATTTCCCGATTTATAATTTGCAGCTGGACGGCCTTGTCTCACTGGCCGACGGCGACACGCCGGAGCAGAAAAACGTGCGGCTGAACCTGAACGTTTCCGCTACCGATGAAGCCGCCACAGTCTCCCGCCAGAGTTGGAACTGGCCGGTGGCCGCGGCGTCGGCCCGCAGCTGGGCCCGCAGCCTGGATCTCTCCGGCAAGGCAGACAGCCTGACGCTGACGGCCTCGGGCTTTAACGGAGAGTACCGGAGCTACCCACTGAACGCCCAGCTGAACACCGTTTACGCCAACGCCCGCCGCCCGCTGGATTTCTCTGTCCTGCGTTTCGCGGTTGTGCTGGCGCTGCTGCTGGCGGGCTTTGCCCTGCGCCCGGCAAGCGTCCTCTGGCGCGACGCCTACGCCGCCCATGAGCGCAAATACCGCCCGGCGGTGCTGGCTGTCGAGCTGGCCCTCTGCGCGGCGGCGTTCCTGGCCCCCTTCGGCGACCGCTTCAACGCGGGCATCGCCACGAGCTTTTACAACACGCCCGACTGGTCGGGTACGAGCCGCATCGACTTCACCATGCACATCAACGACTGGGCGTCCAACACGGCCGCCCAGTACGGCGCACTGGCTCACAGCTTTTTGCAGGGGAGGCTCGATTTGGAAAAAGACCCGCCCGCGGCTATGGCTGACCTTGCCAACCCCTACGACACCGCCGCCCGGCAGGACGCCGCGCCGGATGCCCTGTGGGATGTGGCCTACTACAATGGCCGCTACTACGTCTATTTTGGCGTTGTACCGTGCCTTTTGTTCCAGCTGCCCTTTGAGGCACTGACCGGCATCCGGGATCTGCCGCCAAGCTTGCCGATGATTTTCCTCGCCTGGCTGTACATTTTTGCGGTGTTCGGTTTCATCAGGCAGGCCGTGCGCCGCTGGTTCCCGAACGCCAGTGCCGCCGCCTGCCTGCTGACAGCGGCGGGCGCAGCCTCGGGCAGCCAAATCTACTATCTGCTGCACCGCCCCTCGGTCTATGAATACGCCATTTTAAGCGGTGCTGCGTTTGTTCTGCTGGCACTGTGGCAGTGGCTTTGCGCCGCCAACGCGCCCGAAACAAAGCGCAAGACCATCCTGTTCCACCTGGCCTTCGGCAGCCTGTGCATGGCGCTGGTGGCCGGCTGCCGCCCGCAGATGGTGCTTTTTGCCGTGCTGGCCCTGCCGATTTTCCGGCCGCGCTATATCACCCAAAAGCGGCTGCGCAGCCGCGCCGGGGCGGGGGAGTGCGCTGCATTCCTGCTGCCGGTCGTGCTGGTGGCCGTGGGCCTTATGTGGTACAACGCCGCACGGTTCGGCTCGCCCTTTGACTTTGGTGCCAACTACAACCTGACCAGCAATGATATGACCCGCCGCGGCTTTGCGGTGGGGCGCATCGCCCCGGCGGTCGTGACCTTCTTGGCGGGCATCCCCGGCGTGCAGACCGTGTTCCCCTATATCACGGCCACCAAAATGCAGACGAACTACATGGGCCTGACCATCACAGAGCTGTACTACGGCGGCGCGTTCGCCTGCCTGCCGCTGCTGTGGGGGCTGGCCGCGCTGCCGCTGGCCCGCCGCCGTCTGGACGCTCGCCGCGACCTGCGCGCTGCCGTGCGGCTCACACTGATTTGCACCGTGGCGCTGGCCGTCGTGGACTGCCAGATGGCCGGGATGCTCTACCGCTACCAGAGCAATTGGCTCGGCCCGCTGCTGCTGGCGGCGGCACTGGCCTGGCTGCTGGCCGAAAACACCCTGCAAGCCTGCCCCATTGCGCCGCTGGTCAAGACCCTGCGCCTTTCGCTGCCGCTGGCCGTGCTGGCGGGGGCGTGCTATAACTTCTGCGTCTATTTTGCGGCGGAGCCCCAGCTGATGGGCCAAAACCCCGCCCTGTATGAAAACGTGAGCCGCCTGGTTCAATTCTGGCTGTAAAAATCTGGATGTAAAAAGGAAAAGAGTATGGCTGACAAAAACATCTACACCGTCATCGTGGCCGACGATGAGGACGAACTGCGCGAGGCCGTCTGTACCATGATCCCCTGGGAAGCCCTCGGCTTCCACCTCGTCGGCAACGCCAGCAACGGCTTGGACGCGCTGGAACTCGTCGAGCGGCTGGAACCTGACCTGCTGCTGACCGATATCCGTATGCCGTTTATCTCGGGCATTGAGCTGGCCCGCCAGGTGCGCGAGATTCGCCCCGCCATGCACATTGCATTTTTGAGCGGATTTGACGATTTCGAATACGCGAAGCAGGCCATCCAGTACAACATCATCAGCTATATGCTCAAGCCGCTGACGATGGACGGCCTGGCGGCAGAGCTGAAATCCATCCACGAGAAAATCGACGCCCGCTATGCAGAACTGCGCCGCGCCGACACCGCCCACGCTGACCGCGCCGCATTCCTGATCCCGCTCGTGTTGGAGCACTATGATAGCGCCCCCGACGATTTGGAGGATCGCCTGCGCAATATGGCTGCGGAGCTCGGCCTTTTGCGCGGCACCGACGACCGCAGCGCTCTGGTCGTGCTGGCCGCTGTGCTGGATGGCCCCACCGACTATGAGGCGGGCTTTACCCAGCTGGTGGAGCAGAGCGCCAACAAATACTTACGGCATTTCGTGTTTTATTGCTGCGGCCGCGTTGTGGCGGTGCTGCTGGGCAACCCTTCGGACTTTGAGGAATATCTGCATATTCTCGCCGACGAGATTTGCCAGCTGGCGGACCGCGCCCTGGGCCGCACGGCCAATGTGGGCATCAGCCGCGAAGCTACCCAATTTGCCAGCTTGAATGACGCCTACAAGCAGGCCATCGAAGCCTTGCGCGCCGCCGCCGAGGGCGAGGGCGGCGTCAGCTTTACGGCAGATGCCCGCAAGACCGGCAGCCTGTGTGAGCGTGCGCTGGAAATCATCGGGCAGCATTACATGGACGAGGATCTGTCGCTGGCGTCCCTCTCGGCCATGCTGGATGTCAGCCCCAACCATTTGAGCGCCTGCATCAAGAAGTCGGAAGGGGAAACCTTCATCAACATTCTGGTGCGCCGCCGCATGGAGACCGCGCAGCAGCTTTTGCTTACCACTGATTTGCAGATACAGGAAATCGCCCGCCGCTGCGGCTATACAGACCAGCACTACTTTAGCTATTGCTTTAAAAAGTACAGCGGTACGTCGCCGGTGGCCCTGCGCCGCGCCCGCGCAGCGGGGGAGGTCCACGCATGAAGCGCCCGCCCCGCACTGCGCCCCTGGCCGCCGCGCTGATTTCTGCCGTGGCGGTGGCGGTGCTGACGCTCTGCACGACGCTGTTTCTGCGCAGCTACCGCAGCGCCGTGGTCGAGGCCGCCCGCACGAACAGTGCCCAGGCCGTCAGCCAGGTCGTGGGGGCCGTGGGCAACTATGTCAGCACAATGGACAGCGCCGTCGCCATCGTCATGGAGCGGCTGGACGACGACACCGCCAGCCGCGACGCCTTTTTGAGCGCGTTCCTCACCGCCCGGCCCGAGGTCGCAGCCATCACCGCCTACGATGCAGACGGCCAGCTGCTGGACTGCTGGGCGCAGGAGGGCCGCAAACCCAAGGATGCGATTTTGCGGAACCTTTCCTTTGATTTGACCACCGCCCGCCGCCTGGGCCACGGCTACATCAGCACGCCCCACGTCGAGTCGATTTTTGAAGGTTACTACCCCTGGGTCGTGTCGGTCATCCGTATTGTGCCGGAAGGTGACACTGCGCGGTGCTGGCTCTCGGTGGATTTGAGCTTCAAGGAGCTGGCTGCCACCATCAGCAACGTTGGCATTGGCCAGCACGGCTACTGCTACCTGATGGACGAACGCGGCAACATGGTCTACCACCCGCAGCAGCAGCTTTTGTACGCGGGCCTGAAAAAGGAGGAAGCGGGCCGTCTGGCCTGCCTTGGCGACGGCACCTATGTCGAGGATACCGTCATTTACAGCGTCCAGCGCGTGCCGGGCAGCCCGTGGCGCGTCGTCGGTGTCAGCTACATCGACGAGACCGTCAACGAGAGCTTCTGGCAGATGGCCCGCATCGCTGTGGCTACCGCCGTATTGATCCTGTTTGCGGCGCTCATCGTGGGCTGGGTGTTGTCCCGCTCGCTGTCCCGCCCCTTGCAGCAGCTGGAAACCGCCATGGAGCAGTTTGAGCAGGACGCCGACCACTTTGCGTTCCAGTCGGTGCGCGGCACGCGGGAGGTGCAGAACCTCTCGGATTCCTTCGGACATATGGTGGGCCGTATCCAGCGGCTGATGACCACCGTGCGCGAGGAGGAAGTTGTGCTGCGCAAGACCGAACTCAAGGCGCTGCAGGCTCAGATCAACCCACATTTCCTCTACAATACGCTCGATTCCATCGCCTGGATGTGCGAACGCGGCAAAAATGCCGACGCCGTCCAGATGGTCCACGCGCTGGCGCGGCTCTTCCGCATCAGCATCAGCCGTGGGCACGAACTGATCCCGATTGAAAAAGAACTGCAGCACGCCGAAGCCTACTTGCAAATCCAAAAATACCGCTATAAGAACCAGTTTACCTATCATTTCACGGTGGACGAGAGCTGCCTGCACTGTCTGTGCAACAAAATCACCCTGCAGCCCATCATCGAAAACGCCATTGTCCACGGCCTGGATTTGATGGTCGATTCCGGCCATATTGAGATCACGGTCAAGCCCGACGGTGACGATATTCTGCTCATTGTGGCGGACGACGGCATCGGCATGGAGCCGGAGCAGGTGGCGGCACTTTTGCAGAACGAACCCAGCGACCGCACCGGCATCGGTGTCAAGAACGTCAACGACCGGCTGCGCATCTACTTCGGCGCGGCTTACGGCATCTCCATCGTCAGTGCCCCCTACGAGGGCACGACCGTAACCATCCGCACTCCGCGCGTGCCGGAGGACAGGGAGGGAGACTATGACAAACTGCGTTAAACGTCTGCTGCCGCTGGCCTTGGCGGCGGCGCTGGCGGGCTGTACCATGCAGGCCACGGACAGCAACGCGACCCGCTACCAGGTGGCGTTAGTGGCAAAATCCAAGGATTCGGAGTTCTGGAACGCTGTCTTTACCGGCGCGGAGGCTGCCGCCACCGAGTACAATATGCAGCTGACCATCGCGGCCCCCAACAGTGAGGAAGACTACGAGGAACAGGATCGCATGATCGAGAAGGCCGTCGAGGACGGTGCACAGGCCATTGTCTTTTCCGCCATCGACTATGAAAAGAACGCTGCCGCCATCGATGCCGCGGCCGCGGCGGGTGTGACCATCATTGGCATTGACTCGGCGGTGGACTCCGCCCATGTGGCGGCCTACATCGGCGCGGACAACTACGGCGCGGGCCAGATGGCCGCCCAGAGCGCCCTGGACGGCATGGATGGCCAGCTCTACGTCGGCCTTATCAACTACGAGGTCAACGGTGCCAATGGCCGCGACCGCGAGCAGGGCGCACGCGACGCTTTTGCGGACAGTGGCCGGGCAGAGGTCGTCGCCGCCATGCCGACCCACTCCAACGCCGTCAGCGCCCGCAGCGAGGCTTTGTCCATGCTGCGTGAGCACCCCGAAATCAACGTGCTGGTTGCCTTCAACGAGGCCACCGCCGTGGGCGCAGCCCGCGCCGTGCAGCAGATGCAGCGGGCAGATGATCTTTGGCTGGTGGCGTTCGACTCGAACATCGAGACCATCGACGCCTTACAGACCGGCGTGGTGGACGCGCTGATCGTGCAGAATACCTACGGCATGGGCTATTTCGGCGTCGAAAGCGCCTACAAGCTGCTGGCCGGGCAGGGGAGCAGCGTGGAAGAATCCACCGTCACCACCACCCGCATCATCACCCGGGACAATGTGTTCGCCATGGATAAGCAAAAGGCATTGTTCCCGTTTGAGTGAAATATGTATCCCTCCCGGGCCGTTTTCCATATGGTTGCCGCATTAAAACGCAGCCGTGCTGTAGGGGCCGCACATGTGCGGTCCGCAGCTTTCCCATAAACGACCGTCTGCCTTACGCAACTCCCTCCGGCCCTTCGGGCTTACCTCCCTTGTAAACGAGGGAGGATTTTCTTTTTTACCCCTAAAAATTCTTACAAAAATCAAACGCCTATAACCATTTTGTCACTTTTGCTGCGCAAGCTGCACAAAATGGAACCGATTCAACTGGGCAAACTGTCCTAAATGGTGGAAAATTCCCCTTTTCGTCGGTGAAATTTCACCTTGTTTTTTCCCCGCACCCCGAGTATTATAATAACTGTCAACAGGGTTCGCCCCTCTACAAGCGACCCGGAAAAAATCCACTGCTTAAAAAGAAGGAGAAACTTATCATGAAGAAACTCACTGCTCTGGCCCTCGCGGGCTGCATGGCCGTATCCCTCGCCGCTTGCGGCGGCTCCGCTTCCACCACCCCCGCTTCCAGCGAGGCTGCCTCTACTGAGTCCGCCGCTACCTCTGCTGCCGAGAGCGCAGCTGAGAGCGTTACCGAGGCCACTCAGGGCGGTAAGGTCGGCGTCTGCATCTATAAGTTCGACGATGCCTTCATGACCACCTACCGTAATGCTCTGCAGGAGATCCTCGAGGGCAAGGGCTACGAGGTCACCATCGTCGACGGCAACAACGACCAGGCCAAGCAGAACGAGCAGATCAACACCTTCATCACCCAGGGCGTTGACGCACTGATCATCAACCCCGTTATGACCTCCGCTGCCGACCAGATCATCTCCACCGTCAAGGGTGCCGATGTTCCCACCGTCCTGATCAACCGTGAGCCCACCGCCGATCAGATGTCCGCTTACGACAAGCTGGTCTATGTTGGCTGCGACGCTGCTCAGTCCGGCACCTTCCAGGGCGAGCTGATCCTCGACACTGAGAACAAGGGCGACATCAACGGCGACGGCAAGGTTTCCTACATCATGATTCAGGGCGACCCCGAGAATATCGATGCTCAGCTGCGTACCGAGTACTCCGTCAAGGCTCTGACCGATGCCGGCGTTGAGGTCGAGCAGCTCGACCTGCAGCGCGGTGACTGGGACCGTAACAAGGGCCAGGAGATCTGCCAGAACGACCTTGCCAAGTACGGCGATCAGATTGAAGTCGTCTTCTGCAACAACGATGACATGGCTATCGGCGCTCTGCAGGCTATTCAGGCTGCCGGCCGCACCGTCAACAAGGACATCTACCTCGTTGGTGTTGACGCTCTGGACGCTGCCAAGAACGAAGTTGCCAACGGCAACATGACCGGTACCGTTCTGAACGACGCTAAGGGCCAGGCTACGCAGGCTGTTGCTTCCATGGAGGAGCTGCTGGGCGGCAAGACCTTCGAGGCTGGCAGCCAGAGCGTCTACGTTGACTACGTCAAGGTTACCCCTGACAACGTCAAGGACTTCCAGTAATTTGACAAAAGCCACAGCTTAAACCAGAACAATCGGGGTGCGTGTGCGCAGGCGCACGCACCCTTTTTTCGTGAAAAGGTTACAAAAGATTAAAGGGGGCCAGCGAATTGTCAGAGTACCGCTTGGAGATGTGTGATGTCGTCAAGACGTTCCCCGGCGTCAAGGCACTGAATCACGCACAGCTGAAATTGAAACCCGGCACCGTCCATGCGCTGATGGGAGAGAACGGCGCGGGCAAGTCTACCTTGATGAAGTGCATGTTTGGTATCTACCACATGGACGAAGGCAAGGTCATTTATGAGGGACAGGAGGTCCAGATCAAGGGACCTCTGGATGCACTGAACCGCGGCATTGCGATGGTGCACCAGGAACTGCAGCCCATCCCGGAGCGTTCCATCGGCGAGAATATCTACGTTGGGCGCTACCCAACCAAGAAATACGGACCCGTCACCGTCATCGACCACGACAAGATGTATGAGGATGCGGCCAAGGTCCTGAAGGAAGTCCATCTGAATTATGATCCGCACGCAAAGCTCGGAACCTTGAGCGTTTCCCAGATGCAGCTAGTTGAGATCGCCAAGGCGGTCTCCGCAGACTGCAAGGTGCTGATCCTCGACGAGCCGACCTCCTCGCTGACGGCGGCCGAGGTCGAGGCGTTGTTCACCATCGTGAACGAGCTGCGCGCCAAGGGCGTCTCCATCGTCTACATCAGCCACAAGATGGACGAAATTCTTCGCATCAGCGACGAAGTCACGATCATGCGCGACGGCCAGTACATCGGCACCTGGGAGGCCAAGGAACTGACCACCGATATGATCATCACCAAGATGGTCGGACGTGAGCTGTCGAACCTCTACCCGCTGCGCTCGAATACACCCGGTGAGGTCGTGTTTGAGGTCAAGGACTTCACATCCATCAACCCCAAGAGCTTCCGTCACGTCAACTTCAACGTCCGCAAGGGCGAGATCCTCGGCGTTGCGGGTCTGGTCGGTGCCCAGCGCACCGAGCTGATGGAAGGTCTGTTCGGTCTGCGCTGCCACACGTCGGGCACCATCACCTATAAGGGCAAGGAACTGACCATCAACCAGCCGCAGGACGCCATCAAAAACGGCATCGCCATGCTGACCGAGGACCGCCGCGCGACCGGTATTCTGGGTGTGCTTTCCATTGCGGATAACGTCTCCATTGCATCGCTGAACAAGTATCTGATCGGCGGCATCATGCTGGACGACAACAAAATCGAAAAGCTCGTGCAGGATAATGTCGCCAAGCTGTCCATCAAGACGCCGTCCTCCAAAACGCAGATTCAATCGCTGTCCGGCGGTAACCAGCAGAAGGTGCTGATCGCCCGCTGGCTGGCCAACGACCCCGATGTTTTCATCATGGACGAGCCGACCCGCGGTATCGACGTCGGTGCAAAGTATGAAATTTACTGCATCATCGCCGAGATGGCCAAACAGGGCAAGAGCATCATCATGATCTCCTCCGAAATGAGCGAGCTGATCGGTATGTCTGACCGCATCATGGTCATGTGCGATGGCCGCTGCACCGGCTTTATCGACGGTGATAAGGCGAACCAGGAGAACATCATGACGCTGGCTACCCAGTTTGAATAAGGAGGAATCCGAAAATGGAGAAAAAATTCAACTTTAAAAAATTCCTGTCCAATAACGCGATCATTATTCTGATCATTTTGCTGGCCCTCTTCGTCGGCTGCACGACCCAGAACTTCTTTACCGAGACAAACGGCAAAAACCTGCTGCTGAACGTCGCCCCGCGTTTCATCATCGCCTGCGGCGTTTCGGGATGCCTGATTACCAAGGGCACTGACCTGTCCGCCGGCCGTCAGGTCGGCCTGGCCGCCTGCTTCTCCGCCATGCTGCTGCAGAGCGTTGACTACTCTGCCCGCATGCTGCCTTGGCTGCCCGATATTCCGTGGCCCGTGGCCCTCGTCATCGTCATGGCGATCATGGCCTGCTTCGGTGCCATCAACGGCTGCATTATCGCATTCCTGAAGGTTCCTCCTTTCATCGCTACGCTGGGTATGCAGACCATCGTCTACGGCCTGTGCTCCGTCATCACGAACAACCAGCCCATGGGCGGTTACAAGCAGAGCTACCTGACCGTTGCCAGCGGCACGCTGGGCCCCATCCCGTTCCTGGCCATCTTTGCACTGATCGTCGGCATCTTCTTCTGGTTCCTCTACAATAAGACCCGTCACGGCAAGTACATGTACGCCATCGGCGGCAACGAGAACGCCGCTCAGGTTGCCGGTGTCAACGTCACCGCGTCCCTGATCCGCATCTACATCCTGGCCTCCTGCATGTATGCTCTCGGTGGCTTCCTCGTCGGCGCAAAGGCCGGCGGCGCTTCCACCAACACCGGCAACGGCTATGAGCTGGAAGCTATCGCAGCCTGCACCATCGGCGGCGTTTCCACCAACGGCGGCGTCGGCAAGGTCTCCGGCGTTCTGGTCGGTGTTCTGGTCTTTGAAGTCCTGAAGATTTGCCTGCAGTTCCTCGGCGTCGACCCCGCCTACACCTACATTGCACAGGGCCTTGTCATCGTCATCGCCGTTGCCCTTGACCTGCGCAAGTACCTGGCGAAGAAGTAACCTATGGGCGAAGAAAAGACTACTCCCGAGACCGAAAAGGAACCCGACCGCCCTGACCGCAGCCAGCTGAATGCCTTTGAGAATTTCTACGAGAAATTCCGCAAGGTTCCGCTGAAATACATAGACATCTTCATCGGCGTCTGCGTAGCCGCCCTGGTCATCGTAGTGCTGGTCGGCATCCTCAAGAGTAAGGGAATATTGTAAAAAAAGAAGCACCGTTCACGGAGAAAAATCTCTGTGAACGGTGTTTTTATTTGTGCTTTAGCAGAGTTGTAGGGGCCGCACATGTGCGGCCCGCAGCCTTGCCTATACAGCGCGGCGGCCTTCTAGCCGAGAGGCGGATATGGAATTTGCCCCTATTATTTTTTGACCGCCTTTTTCTTCTTCCTGACACTATACCCAAAGCTGCCCAGTTTGCGCCCCAGCGCCAGGTAATCTCCATGGCTGTACACAATCAGCTTTGCCTTGTTCAAGCACAATTTCCCGCTTTCATCCAGCAGCCGCTCGTCCACATCTACGGCGACGCACTCCGCCAAGAACAAGTCATGGCTGCCTAAAGAAATGACCTGCGTGACCTTGCACTCCAAATTCACCGGGCTTTCCTCGACCAAAACCGTGCCCACCTTGGCGGCGGGGGCGGCGGTCAGGTGCATGGCGGCAAACTTGTCCACGTCGCGGCCGCTCTTGACGCCGCACCAGTCGATGGCCCGGACTAAGCTCTCGGTGGGCAGGTTCACGACGAACTCGCCGCTTTCTTGAATTAAATGGTGGCTGTACCGCTCGGGCCGCACACTGATGGACAGCATCGGCGGCTGGGTGCAGATGGTGCCGGTCCAGCCCACGGTGATAAGGTTCGGCTTGTCGGGGCTGCCGCAGCTGACCAACACCGGCGGCTCCGGGTTCAGCAGGGTAGACCCCTTCCATACCTGGCGGCTCATTGTGCATCCTCCTTGGCTTCACCAAAATTCGGCGTCGTTTCGCTGATAATATAGCGCGGGCGGTGCTTGGATTCCAGGTAGATTTTGCCAATGTACTCACCGATCACGCCCAGGCAAATCAGCTGCACGCCAGACACAAAGCAGATGATGCTCGTCATCGATGCCCAGCCGGAAACGGTCAGGCCCATGGCGGCCTCAATGACAGCCCACAGCACGCCGATGAAGCTGACCAGCGCCACAAACACGCCAAAGCCGGTGATGAACCGAATCGGCTTGATGGACAAACTCGTGATGCCGTCGAAAGCCAGCGCCAGCATTTTGGACAGGGGATAGTGGCTCTCGCCCGCAATGCGCTCGTGGCGTTCGTAGGTCACGCAGGTGGATTTAAAGCCCACCAGCGGCACCATGCCGCGCAGGAACAGGTTGACCTCTTTGAATTTCGCAAACTCTTCCAGTGCGCGGGCGCTCATCAGGCGGTAGTCTGCGTGGTTAAAGACAACTTCCGCACCCATGGCATTCAAGATTTTGTAGAAACTCTCGGCGGTAAAACGCTTGAAAAACGTGTCGGTATCCCGCTTGCTGCGCACGCCGTAGACGATATCGCAGCCGTCGCGGTAGGCATCCACCATGCCGTCCATGGCGTTGATGTCGTCCTGGCCGTCGCAATCGATGGAAATGGTGATGTCGCAGCGGCTCTTTGCCTCCATCAAGCCCGCCAGCACGGCGTTCTGATGGCCGCGGTTGCGGCTTTGGCAGATGCCGACGTAATGCTCGTCACTGGCGGCCAATTCGTTGATGATTTCCCAGGTGCGGTCCTTTGAGCCGTCGTTCACAAACAACACGCGGCTGTCCGGGTTGATCTTGCCCGCCGCGGCCAGATCGTTAATTTTCTGCAAAAACATCGGCGCAGTGATGGGTAAAACCTCCTGCTCGTTGTAGCAGGGGATGACGATGTACAAAATCGGTTCAGTGTGGTTGTTCATACAAATAACCTCGATGTGTTTATTTTATGGGTACTTATGGGCAGGCGGCCCGCAGCCGCTCGGGATCCGGCAGTTTAAAGCTGCCCCGGAACAGCTCAATCAGCCCTTCCTCCTGCATACGGCTCAACTCGCGGGAAAGCGCACTGCGGTCGCAGTTCAAAAAGGCAGCCAGCTCGGTGCGGTTCATGCTGGTGGTAAAGGTGTCCGCGCCGCAGCGCTCCCGCTGTTCCAGCAGCCACATACAGATGCGCCCACGCAGGCTCTTACAGCAAATCAGCTCCAAACGGCGGTCCAGCGCAAAATATTTGTCACTGATGGTTTCCAGCCAGTTCTGCAGCAGCTTCAAATGGGCGCTGTGCAGCGCGGCGCAGGGGCGCAGCAACGCCTCGCAGGGCAGGTAGAGCGCCAGGCACGGCTCGGCAGCAGCTACATTGACCGGGCTGCGGCTGCGCCCACCGGCCAAAACATCGGCAAACACACCGCCCGGCCCCATGTGGGAGATAACGACCGTGCTGCCGTCGGCCAGCGGCTTGCTGGCGGTGATGGAACCTTCCAGCACCAAGCCGACTTCCCGCGTCTCGTACCCGGCCATCAGCAGCAACTCGCCCTTGGCATAGCGGCGCACCCGGGGCGCAAAGCAGGTCATCAGCGTGTCCAGCTCGGCGTCGGTCATCCCGCGCAAAAGGCGGGTGCGGCGCATCGTCTCGTAGTAGGGTGTGTAGTCCATACGGCTCCTTGGGTGGTTACAAAAGGGTATCCTGTTGCCAGTGCAACAGACAATTCACATTTATTATAGTATAGTAGGGCCGCAAAAGCAACAAGGAGGATAAGATTTTTATGAAGTTGAAACGTGTTTTCGCCGCTGTTACGGCGTTTACTCTCTGTGCATCTCTGGCTGGCTGCGGCGCTACCGCCGCTGTCAGCGAGTCCGCTGTGGAATCCGTGGCCGAGTCCACCGTGGAATCTGCCGCTGAATCAGCCGTCGAGGCCGAGTCTTCCACCGACGAGTCCGCCGACACCGATGCCGCCGAGGCTGCCCTGCGCATTGCCGGTCTGAAAGGCCCCACCACGATGGGCCTGGTCAACCTGATGGCCGATGAGGTTGCCGAGAACTACAATTTCACGATGTACGGTGCGGCTGACGAGATCGTCCCGCTGCTGGTCAAGGGCGAGTTGGACGCCGCCGCTGTGCCCGCCAACCTGGCTGCGACCCTGTATAACAAGACCAACGGTGCAGTCGAAGTCGCCTGCATCAACACGCTGGGCGTGCTCTACATCGTCGAGAACGGCGAGACTGTCAATTCGGTCGAGGACCTGAAAGGCCAGACCATCGTCACCACCGGCAAGGGAGCAACGCCTGAGTACGTCCTGCGCTATGTCCTGAGCGAGAACGGCATCGATCCCGACAGCGGCGTCACCATCGAGTATTGCAGCGAGGCCACCGAGGCCCTGAGCAAAGTCCAGGCCGGTGAGGCAACCATTGCCATGCTGCCCCAGCCCTTCGTCACCAGCGCTCTGTCCCAGGTCGAGGGCCTGCGCGTTGCCCTGGACATGAACGAGGAATGGCAGAAGGTGGCCGGTTCCAAGCTCGTCACCGGCGTTCTGGTCGTCCGCAAGGATGCCGTCGAGAATGACCCCGAGGCGTTCGCAGCCTTCATGGACGGCTATGCCGCCAGCGTTGAGGCCGCAAACAATGATCTGGAAGGCACCGCTGCCCTGTGCGAGGAGTACGGCATCATTGCCAAGGCCGCTCTGGCCCAGAAGGCGCTGCCTCAGTGCAACATCGTCTTTGAGACCGGCGATGAGATGAAGACCGACCTCGAGACGTACTTCAACGTTCTGTACGCCGCTGACCCCGCCAGTGTGGGTGGCACCCTGCCTGCCGACGACTTCTACTATGCAGGCTAAATCTGATTTAATCCCCTCTTGCAGGGGCGGATGCGAGCATCGACCCCTACAAACTCCGCTGTGGCAAAAAGCCGCTGCTATCCTCGTGTGGATTCTGATTTGGCAGCTTGCCGCCATGGGGCTGGGGCACGGCGGGCTGTTTCTGGCTACGCCTTTGCAAACGCTGGGGGCGTTGGCGCAGCTGGCACCCACGGCTGCGTTCTGGCAGCGCATCGTATTCAGTGCGCTGCGCATAGTGGCGGGCTTCCTGCTGGCAGCAGCGGGGGGCCTGCTTCTTGGTGCGGCGGGGGCGCGCTGGCATTGGGTGCGGGTGTTCATTGATCCGGCCATGCAGCTGATCCGCGCCATGCCTGTCGCCAGCTTTGTCATTCTGGCCCTGCTCTGGGTGCGCAGCGCGAACCTTTCGGTCATTGTCAGCTTTACCCATGTGCTGCCGGTGGTCTACGCGGGTGTGCTGGGCGGCATCGCCGACACCGACCAGAAGCTGCTGGAAATGGCGACAGTCTACCGTCTGCCACTGTCCGCGCGGCTGCGGTACATCTGGCTGCCGGGCGTTTTCCCGTCGTTCTGCGAAAGCTGCATCGCCGCCATGGGCATGTGCTGGAAGAGCGGCGTCTCGGCGGAGGTCATCGGTCTGCCGGATCACAGCGTTGGCGACGCGCTCTACCGCGCCAAAATCACGCTGTCCACACCGGATGTGTTCGCCTGGACGCTGGTTATTGTGCTGCTGTCGGCGGTGCTGTCCGCCGTAGCGGCCTGGGGCCTGCGTACGGTGAAAGCCCGCCTTTGCGGGGAGGTGCGCACATGAGCATTGTGATAGAAAATCTCTGCAAGAAGTTTGGAGCCACGCCGGTTTTGCAGAATTTCGGCTGGACGGTTGACCGTCCCATGGTACTGATGGGCCGTTCCGGTTGTGGTAAAACGACGCTGCTGCGCATTCTGCTGGGGTTGGAAACGGCTGACTCCGGCACGGTCACAGGCGTGGAAACGCCCGCCGCCGTCTTTCAGGAGGATCGCCTCTGCCCGCAGCTGACCGCCGCCGTGAACCTGACGCTGACAGGCCATGGTCTGTCACCGCAGGAGGCAGAGCGGGAGCTGCGCGGTCTGGGCTTTACCGATGCCGAGCTGGCCTTGCCCGCTGCACGGCTCTCCGGTGGGCAGAAGCGCCGCGCTGCCCTGCTGCGGGCGCTTCTCTGCAAGGATGCTGCCACGCTGCTGCTGGATGAACCGTTCACCGGCATGGACGCCGAGCTTGTCGCCGATGCTGTCGCCGCCACAAAGCGGCTGGCAGGGGCGCGGCCCACGATTTTGGTCACCCATGACCGCACCGCCGCCGACCTGCTGGGCTGGCCGGTAAAAGAAGTATAAAAAAGCACGCCCGCGCGAAAACTATCGCGTGGGCGTGCTTTTCCTGTCACATCAATTCCGCCAATATCGCGTTCTGCACCACCATCCCGGCGGGGGTCAGGCGGAGCACATTGCCATCCAGCGTTGCATACTCGTGGCCCACGCACTGCCGCATGAACGCCCGCTGCGCCGCCGTGAACCGCCCGCCGCGCCGCTCGTACTCGGCGATATCCAGTCCGCTGACCAGCCGTAGCTGCATCAGCAGATAATCCTCGACTGTGCAGTCGCCCTCGATTTCCTCGTGGATCGTGCCGTCAATAAACCCCTGCACATCCCCGGGCCAAAACCGCCGCACATTGTCCACGCAACTGTGGGCTGCCGGGCCGATGCCCCAGTAGTCGTTGCAGTTCCAATATAACAAATTGTGCCGCCCTTCGTGGCCCGGGCGGGCAAAATTGCTGATTTCGTATTGGCGGTAGCCCGCAGCCTCCAACTGCTGCACGGCGTACAGGTAAAAATCCGCCGCCGCATCGCCGTCTGGCAGGCCTGCAGGCGGGCTGCGGTAAAAGGCTGTGCCCGGTTCTACCTTTAATAAATAGGCCGAGATATGCGTGCAGCCGCCGTCGCGCAGCAACGCCAGCGTGCGGTCAAACTCGGCGTTCGTGTACTCGGGCAGCGCCAGCATAATGTCGCCGCAGATCTCGTCAAACCCGGCCTCCCGCGCCCAAGCCAGCGCCTGCGCAGCCCCGGCGGCCGTGTGGGTGCGGCCTAACCGGCGCAGCTGGGCATCGTCGGCACTCTGCACACCAAAGCTGATGCGTGTTACGCCCGCTGCCCTGAACCCGCGCAGCGTCTCGGACGTTACGATGTCGGGATTCGCCTCCAAGGTGATTTCTGCGCCGGGCAGGGGGGCAGCGGCTTGGATCAAAGCATCGACCTGTGCGGGCGACAGCAGCCCGGGCGTACCGCCGCCGAAATACACAGTATCGGGGCGGCGGGTGTTCCTCGCCAGCTCCCGCAGCAGTGCGTCCACGTAGCTCTGCGGCACGCCGCGTGCACCTGGGGCTGAGTAAAAATCGCAGTACCGGCATTTTGCCTTGCAGTAGGGAATATGAATGTAAATACCAAACGGCTCTTTTTTGGACATAATGCACCTTTTGTTTTGGGAATTTCACAATTTAGTGATGATTTGCTGTGCAAATACCTGTATAATACATCATAAAGAAAGGAGATTGCAACTATGAATCGCAATTATTCAAATATTTCGTATGCGGAAAGCCCCTTTGGTACGCTTTCCGAGTTTATGTCCAAGAGCTTCGGCTGGATGTTTGCAGGCCTGCTTGTCACGTTCGGCGTCGGCATGGGCGCGGTTGCGTCCGGATTGATTTTCCCGATTATCAACTCCGGCCTGTTCATCTTTACCTCCATCGCAGAGCTGGTCATGGTGTTTGTCCTGTCTGCCCGGGTGCAAAAATTGCAGCCCTCCACGGCGACGGCACTTTTCTTCGGTTATGCAGTGCTCAACGGCATCAACCTCAGCTCCATCTTCCTGGTGTATGACTACGGCACGCTGATCCTGGCGTTCCTCGTCGGTGCGGTCTACTTCGGCGTCATGGCTGTGTACGGCAATGTCACCGACCGCGACCTGACCGGCTGGGGTCCCAAGCTGATGGGCGGCTTGGTCGCGCTGATCGTCTGCGCACTGATGGGCAGTCTGCTGAGTATGTTCGGCCTGAACTTCGGCATTGCGGACCTGCTGCTCTGCGCCGTCGGTTTGCTGATTTTCATGGGCCTGACGGCGTATGACACCCAGATGCTGAAATATTACTACTCCTACTTCGGCGGGAATGCAGCCATGCTGCACAAAGCGTCCATTATCGGCGCACTGAATCTTTACCTCGATTTCATCAATATCTTCCTGTATATTGTCCGAATGCTGGGCCGCCGTAACAACGACTAAAAAACCTTGAAAAAATTCAGAAAAACGCTTGACATTCTGAAAACGGTTTGCTATAATAAATAGCGTCGTCAGAAGCGGGTGCTTCACGGCGACGCCAGCATGGGGGATTAGCTCAGCTGGGAGAGCGCTTGCATGGCATGCAAGAGGTCACCGGT
>OLFY01000726.1_pt1 | contig 47529 bp, 46 predicted proteins | sample 1605611 | NCBI WGS metagenome assembly OLFY01 (sample SAMEA3888923, study PRJEB22519) | human gut metagenome | biome: human gut; feature: human-associated habitat; material: faeces | place: Denmark | collected 2011 | reverse complement strand
ACACCAGCAGGGGCTACGTGATTTTATTATGTCTCAAAAGCTGTAAACTGCTGTAGATAAAATATAATTACGAACCCGATGATGCTTTTTCAGAAATGATTTTTTTCATTATTGCACTGGATTCGAGTATATTCATTGATTTATCATTGACTTTCATAGCACCAACTCGGAAGTTTCCATCTTTTAGCATAATGAATTGCATTTTGAAATCGGCAGGCTCGCCATTCCATCTGCATTTACCAGTGAACTCTACAACTTCTTTATTGTCAGTCGACGTAAAAGAGGTCCATTTCGGCTCACCGAAAAATTCTTTGAATGCTGGGCCAATTTTTTGATTAGGGATGGCCTCTAAGTAGCCATTTTGAACAATTTGTATATTTTTATTAAGAGGTGATGAACCATTGCTGGTAGCAAAGATAGCTATGACAGCTATGATGATGGCACCTAATAAAAATCTCCATTTTTTCTTTTTAGGGAAGATAGACATATTTATTCCTTCTTTCTATGTTATTCTATATACTAGTCGATATGTGAAATTGGGTTACAAAATATCTGATAGAAAGTCAATGACGTCACCGACAGTATCGCTAGCTGCATCTGCAACATCACTTGCCGTATCGGCAATGTTGCTGGCAGCGTCCGATAGTGTGTCGTGATTATCACGAATGAGATGATCTGCTAACTGAGCGCCTACATTGGATGAAAGTATGGAACTGCCGACCGAAGATGCAGCTTCAGCTGTTGCTACGCCAGCGCTTCCGTTCATGGCACCAGCGGCCATAGTGCCGATTCCCGCGCCAACAGCACCGACAGCAGCAGTTTTTAGATAAGGATTCATACTGACTGTCTGCGCCGTTGCCATGGACAGATTCTTAGATAAATTTGCAATATCTGCATATTTATCAGCTAGAGCCTTCAATTGTTGCAAAAGCGCTTGGTCTTGGCATTTGGCAGCTTTGTCCAAATGGGCATAGACAGCTTGCAAGTCTGGCAAGTTTACTGCAGCCATCATGCTCTGGGCTGTTGTCAGCTCTTTCTGAGCAGCTATGGAATCAGATGACTGACTTGCAAGTACAGGTGCTTTGTGCCCGCATCTGGTGCAAAAATTTTCTTCTGGACTGAGTTCTTTGCCACAGTTTGTACAAAACATAGATAATCCTCCCTTCTGTACAGTTGCTGTAAGTTGCTCATCAATATAGTTTATTTGCTCTGCTTTGCCATCAGCGCATATCTGTCGAAATCAATGATAGAGTTATGTGCATTAATGATTTTGTATAATGCTAAAAGCCCCACGAAAGGAATTAGGAGCATGATAACAAAACCAGCTCCAGACCCGATGCGGTCACCAATCATATGTCGCTTGTCCATTGCTTCATCGAGAGCAGCAGCCATCTTATTAAAGAACCAAATCGGATATATTCCGAAGGAAAAAATAGAAAATAGTACAATCTGGAAGCCGCTGGAGGTCGTGTGGCGTCCCAACATACTGGATACATCTTTTTCTAAACGAATGGGATAATAAAGACCATAAAGGCCTAGTGTGACTATCGATAGAAGAATGAGAGAGAGTAAACTCATTTTTTCAAGTTGAGCCACATAAACGGTATTCTGTACATCAGGAGAAATGAAGGAGGCTGACGGATTGCCATAGGTCTGATTTTGCATAATCGGTTGATTGGATGATGGAACTATAGATTCTGTCTGGTTTACTATCGAAGCAGGTTTTTGAGGTATACTTCCTACTTCCTCTGTGTCTAATGAAGCACCACATTTTGGACAAAATTTCTCGTTATAATCTAATTTTGTACCACAATTTTTACAATAACTCATAATAATACCTCCTAAATGTGTAAAAAAGAATATAGTTTGTTTCATTTTGCTTAACTCAGATGGTATCATATTATCTAGATACTATCTTCTAAGCTAATTTTGTTCTAAATTCCTGAAATATTGTACTTAAGAAAATGATGAATCTTTATCCATAATTTTTCATAATAGTGGCTGACTCGATTATGGTCATGGGATTATCATTGATGCTCATAAATTCAACGATGCGTTGACCGTTGTCGGCTTCAAAAGACTTCTATTTCAGGTCGACAAAGAAATTTTCCAATGCTTTGCCGATGTATCGATCGGAAAATATATTCATGTGATCTTTCTTGAAAGTTTGGACGTATTTGTCTTTTTTAGAACACCCGCCGGCGAGGACGACGAATAGGAGCAGATATATCATGCAGGATATCGCTCCTAGATTTTTTTATTTTTTGAACCATCCCATATCAATGCCTTCTTTCTATTTTTTGATAGGTAAGAGTGACTGTTTACTCTCTATTTTCTGAAAACATATTGCCTTTTCTATGTATTGCATACGCGAACCTCCTTTGATGGATCTTATGTACTTCAGTAGAGAGAAACACACTATCAGTGATTATAACTCACTATTTCTACATATTGTTCTAAATTCCTGCTAATTATGTCAAAAAAAATTCACGGCTTTTGTGAGTCTTTCTTTCTACCTATACTATATGGTAGGAAAGGAGGGGGCAGGATGAACCTGACGGCTCAACGGCTGCGTGCGCTGCGCAAGCGGAAAGGGCTATCGCAGACGGAGGTCGCGAGGATTCTCGGCATCACGAGGACGGCTTACAACAAGTACGAGAGTGGCGCGAGCGCGCCGTCGCGAAAGTTGCGCGAACTCGCTCAGCTCTATCATGTCTCGACGGATTACATCCTCGGGGAGGAGGATGCACTGGCGGAGAAGCTGCGCGAAGCGGATGCGCGGACGAGCAGTCATCTCCGCAAGTACCTGGATCTGAGCGACGAAGGAAAGGATATCGTAGACATCACGCTTGATGCAGTATATGCGCGTGAGAGCAATGATGTATCGTCGACTGAAAGCAGCCGCCCGCGTGTGAAGAATACGGCGGCTGCTCCAAAGAGTCCGACTGTTGCAGGCGAAGCACCGACAGACAGACATTGACTCCTTTTTTCATTATACAAATGTCCCCGCAGGATTTGTTGTCCTGCGGGGACATTTTGTCTTACTGGAACGGTATCATTTTGCGCGGAAGTCAAGTGCGAAGGTCGGGGTGGAGATGACCTGTGGCCCCATGCCGGTGGTGGTGACGGTGAGATGGGTGCTGCCGCCGCGTGTGGGGAAGCTGCCGAGCGGGATGGTGAGCTCGGCTGTGGCGCCGGGGACAATGGCACCGGCGGTGGTAGTCTCCTGATTGCTGCCGTCGGAGACGGTAAGGATGGGGGAGGCAAAGATCTCGTCGCTTTCATTCGTTATCCTGGCTGTGATACTGTAGGCGGACAGTGAGCCGCTCTGCCAGACGGCGGCGGGGACAATCTGAGTGGCACCACCATTTGAGATAGGGGTGTCCCATTGGTCCATCCAGGCGTTGAGGCGGTCGCCGTTGCAGTAGAGGCGGACGCGCACGCGGTTGGGAGCTGGGGCCTCTTCGCCTGTGGTGGCAGATCTTGTTGCAGTTGGCGCAGCTTGGGATGTGGGTGCTGCTTGTGGGGCTGTAGCCGTGCTGTCTTTTGCTGGTGCGGATGAAGCCGGCAGTTGTGCAGGTGGATCGAGCTGTTTTTTTGCCTGTTCGACGCTATTTTTGAGAGACTGCTCTTTGTTCTTGACGGCTTTTTTTACCTCATGGCTGAAATTTTGCAGTTCGTCATGACCGGGCAGAGGCTGTTCGGGATAGCGGAAGCGATGCCAGAGCAGGATGGCGGCAAGAGAGCAGAATGCGATGCCTGCCAGGATGAGTGCGCGCCTGCCATAGTAAAAGAGCTTCGCGTGGCGCACGGCGCGGGCGAGCTTGGCGGCGCTCTGGTAGCGGCGAGCGGGGTCCTGTTCCGTGCATTTTGCAAGGATGGGGCGCAGCGGACCGTGGTAGCCGGGGCCCAGAAGTTCGCGGACGGTGACGCCGAGTGCGTATAAATCACTGCGCGCATCGGTCTGGGCGCTGCCATACTGCTCCGGTGGCGCATAGCCTTTTGTGCCGAGCAGCCGCGTGTCTTCTTCGTGTCCTTCTTTGACGGTCCGCGCGGCATCGAAGTCGATGAGCCGGTAGAGGCCGCTCGAGCTCGCGCCGGGCGGCTCCATGATGTTCGATGGCTTGATGTCGCGATGGAGGATGCCGTGCTGGTGCAGGAGTGTCAAGCCGCTGCATAAGGTCAAGATCAGGCGAGTGGCCTCTTGAGGCGTCAGGTAATGCTTTTGCTCGAGCCGGTTGGACAGCGGTTCTCCGGCAATGAATTCTTCGATGACAATGGTCGTGCCGGCAGGCGGCAGTTCTGCCGTGTAGAATACCTTGGGGAAGACCTCGCAACCGATGTCCTGCAGTTCTTTGTAGGGAAGCCCCATGGCTTGGAGGCTCTTCTTGACAAAGATGGGCCTGCCGTGCGATTGGTCTGCCATCGTATCTTCGACGAGAGAAATCGTGCCATGCGGGGATTCCTTGATGATGCGCAGCGTATGGTAACGGCTCGTTAAGTAGTCTGCAACGAGCTGACTGGCCCGCTTTCCTGCTTCCTCTGTCTTTTCCATTGCCATCGATGTCATCCCCTTGCCGATTCTCTGTAAATCCTCTATAGTTTTGAGTATAGAGAGAAAGATTCACTTCTGCAAGGGGAGATTGTGATGATGAAAAAAGATACCGAGGAACTGGAACATGAGATTGAGAAGGCGAAGGCGGTCGAGCATTATCTGGAGGAGAACCGGCATGAGCTTCGGGATATGTCGCTGGCCGTGTTCTTGCAGGGATTGCTCGAGGAGAAACAGCTCAAGAAAGCCGATGTAATCCGCCGGACGGGGATGGAGCCGACGTACGGTTATCATATCTTTGACGGGCACAAGAAGCATCCGGCGCGCAGCAAGGTCCTGCTGTTGGCCTTGGCAATGAGATTGACAGTCAAGGAAGCACAGCATCTGCTGTACTATGCAGGCTGTGAGGCACTTTACGCCCGCAACTCCTTTGATAGTATCATCTGGTATGCCTTAGAGCATCATCTTAATGTCATTGATGCGAATCTGCTGCTCGAACGGCTGGGAGAGAAACCACTTGCATGACTTCTAGCGGGCGGTTCAGTCTTCGTGGAAGAACTCGATGATCTTGTGGATGGCGAGTGCCATGTGGTTGGGGTTCTGGAACGGGTGGTTGGCTCCCTCGACGGGGATGAACTCGATGACGTTGTTCTCGGCGAACGTTTTGGCGTCTTCGAAGGGGACCATCTCGTCTTTCGTGCCGTGCAGGATTAGCATATCGTCGGCGAAGTCGAAGTACTCGTGGTCGAGCGGGCAGAAGGACTTGAGGTCGTCGAAGAAGGCCTGGTCGACTTTCATCTTGCGCTCGAAGCCGACCTGGATTTCCTTTCCCTTCTGGAGCTTTGTCTTGTCAGCATCTGGGATGCGGCTGTACATCGTCTCGTACATGTGGATGGCCGGGCAGCGCAGCGCAATCTTGCGGAAGGGATTGCCGACTTCGATGAGGTAGCGCAGCGTCAGATAGCCGCCGAGGCTCGTCGAGTAAATGCAGACGTCTTTTGCCTGCAGCTCGCGCTTGGCGTATTCGGTGACGATGGTCAGGTAGGTCAGGCATTCGCCGACCGTCAATTTCTTGCGCGCGTCCATGCCGTGACAGGGCCAGTCAAAGGCGATGATGCCCCAGCCCTTGAACTTTGATGTCAGATGTTCGCCAAAATTCGATGTACCGGCGGTTTCCTTGTTGCTGCCGAAGCCGTGCGTGACGATGGCGATGTGGTCGAAGGACCGCGCCGTCTTGTCGCTCGCGCTGCAGATGAGCTTGCAGCGGATGCTGAGCCCCTGTTCATTGATATCGAAATGCTTTTCCATGATTGAAATCCCTCGTTTTCTTGTGTCGTGTACTCCTATTATACGCGCAAAGCGTTCATCTGAAAAGTCACGGCGCGCGGGCCCGGGGTGGGAAAAGTGCGTACTTGTCTGATATCATAAATCTGCTATACTGGAGAGGAAAGAGATATAAATAGTGTGTACGATAGGAGGCCATTATGGATACGGGAGCGTTCGAGGAAAATCTCAGGAAGCGCGGCATTTTGCTCAAGGTGTTCGATACGAAGGAGGAGGCTGCTTCGTACCTGACGCAGGCAATCAAGGGCGAGACCGTCGGTTTTGGCGGCTCGATGACGCTGGAGGAGATGGGTCTCTATGAGAAACTCAAGCCGGAGAACACGCTTTACTGGCACTGGCGCAAGGAGATGACGGGCGATGAGGCGAAGGCGAGAGCTTATACGGCAGATGTCTACATCACGTCGCTCAACGGTGTCGCAGAGACGGGCGAGCTCGTCAACATTGACGGCAGCGGCAACCGCGTCGCTGCCACGCTGACGAAACATGAGTGTGTCTATTTCGTCGTCGGTGAGAACAAGATGGCTCCGGATCTTCACAGTGCCATCCATCGTGCGCGCAATGTAGCGAGCCCGCTCAATGCGCAGCGCCTGCACCGCAAGACGCCGTGCGCCGTCAAGGCAGACCGCTGCTATGACTGCAAGAGTCCGGAGCGCATCTGCTGCACGCTCAACATCATCTGGGAGAAGCCCATGCAGGTAGAGCGGTGTGAGCTGATCCTGATTCGCGAAAATCTGGGGTATTGACAGAAAGGAACACGACCATGAAATTCCAGTTTGCCCACAACAACTTCAATGTGCTCGATCTCGAGCGCAGCTTGAAATTCTATGAAGAGGCGCTCGGCTTCAAGCCGACCCGCAAGCTCGAGGGGCCGGGCTTTACGCTCGCCTATCTTTCCGATGGCGGCCAGACGCAGCACGAGCTCGAGCTCACTTGGATCCACGGCCGCAAGGAACCGTACAATCTCGGCGAAAATGAATTCCATCTCGCGGTGCGCACGGACGACTTCGAGGCTGCTCATGAGAAGCACAAGGCGATGGGCTGCATCTGTTTCGAGAATGAAGAGATGGGCATCTATTTCATCAGCGATCCGGATGGCTACTGGATCGAGATCCTGCCGCCGAGCATGTGAGACTTCTAGATGACCGTGTGACGAGAGATGCAAGGAAATCCTGTCAGCCCTTGCGGGCGGCAGGATTTTTTTTGAGAGACTATACTGAGGGAGAGCTATGCTGCAATACATCAAGCCGTACCGCATCTACGCGGTAATGACGATCGCCTTCATGATCGGCGAGGTCCTTGTCGACCTCTATCAGCCGCGCCTGATGGAGTCCATCGTCAATGAAGGTGTGCTGGGCCTGAATCACGGTGGCGTGCCGGACCTCCCACTCGTGGCGCAGACAGGCCTCTCGATGGTCCTGATTGTCCTGCTCGGCGGCTTCTGTGGCGTCATGGGAGCCATCTGCGTTAATTTCTGTGCGCAGAATTTCGGCAACGACATCCGCAAGGACTGTTTTCAGCGCATCATGCATCTGTCGATGGAGCAGATTGATGTGTTCCGCACGGGCTCTTTGATCACGCGCATCACGAGCGATACGACGCAGGTGCAGACGATGGTCAGCGCCGCGCTGCGCGGTGTCGTGCGCAGCCTGACCTTCCTGATTGCGGGTACAGCGGCGCTTTTGACGCTCGACATCCACTTCAGCATGATTGCGGCGCTTGCCGTGCCGGTCATCCTCATTGAGGTCGCAGTCGTCGTCTGGCGCAGCAGCCCGCTCTTCTTGCTCGTGCAGCAGAAGATCGATGGGCTCAACAACGTCATGCAGGAGGACATCCAGGGAGCACGCGTCATCAAGGGATACGGGCAGGAGGCGCGCGAGAACGAGCGCTTCGGCGCGGCCAATGAAGACCTCGCGGCGGCGCAGCTGCGCGTCCTCCTGCTCATCGCCTGTCTGCTGCCGCTCGTCAACATCGTCCTGAACACCGCGCTGATCGCCGTCATCTACATCGGCTCCTTCGATGTGCAGTCCGCCATGATCGGGCCGGGAACCGTCATGGCCGCGCTGACGTACATCGTGCTGATCCTCAACGGCATCCTGATGTTCGCGATGATCATGCAGATCTTCGCGCGCGGCATGACGTCGAAGCGCAGGCTGGAAGAAGTTCTGGCGACACAGCCCGCTATCGTGGATGGCGGAGAGGGGGGCAAAGCCAGCGGCCCGGGCAAGACTGCTGCCATCGAGCTTTGCCATGTCTCGTTTTGCTATCCCGGCCAGCAGGAGAACGTATTGACCGATATCTCCCTTGCCGTGGCACGCGGTGAGACATTGGCCATCGTCGGCGCGACAGGCTCGGGCAAGAGCACCTTGCTCGCGCTCCTGCCGCGCTTCTATGATGCGACAGCAGGCGAGGTCTTCGTCGACGGCGTGGATGTCCGCACGTATGCGCTGCGCGCCCTGCGCCAGAAGATGGCCATCGTCCTGCAGAAGACGGAGCTCTTCTCGATGACGATCGGCGAGAACATCGCCTGGGGCATGGATGCGGCATCTGATGAGGAGATCCGCAGGGCGGCTGCAATCGCGCAGGCAGCGGACTTCATCGAGCGGCAGTCAAAGGGATATGCGACGGAAGTGGCCGAGGGCGGCACGAGTCTGTCGGGCGGCCAGCGCCAGCGGCTCGCGCTCGCGCGTGCGCTCATCCGCAAGCCGGAGATCCTGCTGCTCGACGACAGCACGAGCGCACTGGATCTCCGGACAGAGTCCGCCTTCTACGCAGCGCTTGACGGCTATACACAGGACCTGCACCGCGAAGGGCGTGAGCTCACGAAGATCATTGTCGCGCAGCGCGTCGCGACGGCGCGCCATGCCGACCGCATCGCCGTGCTCGACGGCGGCAGGCTGGTCGCCTGCGGCACGCATGAAGAGCTTCTCGCAACTTCTGGCATCTACCGGGAAATCTGCGCTTCACAGTTCCGGACGGGCGAGCCGGGGAAGGAGAATGTACATGGCTAAAAAAGGAGCTGCACCGCTCATCGGACCCCGCCGCCACATGCAGGCACCGGTTGAGCATGCCATGCACCGCAAGGCAACCTGCCTGCGGCTGCTGCATTACTTCCGGGCGGAACAGTGGCGTGTCGCGCTCCTGACGCTCATCGTCGCGGTCAGCGTGGCGGCCGGGGTCAGTGCACCGGTCTTCATGAGCTGGGCCATCGATGCGATCACGGCCGCCGCGTACGAGAAGGTGCCGGATATCCTGCTCTGGATGTTCGGGGCCTGTGCGCTCTACGCCGTGTTGCTCTTCTTTCAGGGGCGCCTGAGCGCAAGGCTGAGCCAGAGCATCATCCGGCGCCTGCGCAAGGACCTCTTCGAGAAGATCAACGGGCTGCCGCTCGTTTACCTTGACCGCCATCCGCACGGCGACCTCATGAGCCGCATGACGAACGATGCCGACAATATCGCGACGGTCATCTCGACTTCGCTCGGCACCTTGTTTGCCGGCATCCTGTCGGTCATCGGCACGACGGCGGTCATGCTGTCCTTCAGTGTGCCGCTGACACTGCTGACCTGGATGACGGCTGTCGTGACCGTTGTGACGACGAAGTGCGTCGCCAAGAAGATGGGCCGCTATTTCCGCGAGCGCCAGGAGTTGCTCGGCCAGCTCAACAGCATGGTCGAGGAGAAGGTCACGGCTGTGCGCACGGTCAAGGCGTATGCGCGCGAGCGGCAGGTCATCGCGGCGTTCAATCAGACAGCGGACAGCCTGACGAAGACCGGCATCCGCGCGGAGAGCATCGGCTCCTCGATGGGCCCGCTCATGAACACAATCTCGAATTTCTCGTTCGTCGTCGTCACCGTCTTCGGTGCGTACTTCGCGCTCGAGGGCTGGATCACGGTCGGCGTCATCTCGGCCTTCACGATCTACTCGAAGCAGTTCACGCGGCCCATCAATGAGATGGCGCAGCTCTACGGCCAGGTCGAGACAGCACTGGCGGGCGCGGAGCGCATCTTTGCCGTGCTCGACGAGCCGGACGAGCAGCGGGAGGGCCGCGAGGTGCCGCCTGATGCAAAGGGCGAGATCGAGTTTTGCCATGTGAGCTTCTCGTATGTGCCCGAGAAGCGCGTCATCGACGACTTCAGCCTCAAGATCGGGGCGGGGCACAAGATTGCACTCGTCGGGGCGACAGGGTCCGGCAAGACGACTATCGTCAACCTGCTGATGCGCTTCTATGAGCTCGATGAAGGGGAGATCCTGCTCGATGGCGAGGATATCCGCATGTATGCGCCGGTCAGCCTGCGGCGGCTCGTCGGCATCGTCCTGCAGGACACCGTGCTGTTTTCTGATACGGTCCGCAACAACATTGCCTACGCCAGGCCGGAGGCGACGATGAGCGAGGTACGGCGGGCGGCCAAGCTCGCCCATGCGGACGACTTCATCGCGCATCTGCCGCAGCAGTACGCGACTGTCCTGCAGAGCGCCGGTGCCGAACTATCGGCTGGTCAGCGCCAGCTTCTCGCCATCGCGCGCGCCTGCCTCGCTTCGCCGCGCATCCTGATACTCGACGAGGCGACCTCGAACGTCGACACGCGCACCGAGACGCGCATCCAGGACGCCATGGCGCGCCTCATGCACGACCGCACCTGCCTGATCATCGCCCATCGCCTCTCGACCATCCGCGACGCCGACGAGATCATCGTCATGGACCAGGGCCGCATCGTCGAGCACGGCCGACACGAAGAACTCCTGCAGCAGAACGGCCGCTACCGCGCCCTCTACGAGACCCAGTTCGCCGGACAGGAATCATGAGTGAATGAGATTTTGAGAAGGGAGAATACCATGCCATTAACCATCATCCGCAATGATATCACGAAGATGCAGGTGGATGCTATTGTCAATACGGCGAATCCGCGGCCTGTCGTAGGCGGCGGGGTGGACCGGGCTATCCATCGGGCGGCGGGGCCGGAACTCTTGGCCGCACGGCAGAAGATTGGCGATATTGCCACCGGCGCGGCCTTCATCACGCCGGGGTACGAGCTGCCATCCAAGTCTGTCATCCACACGGTAGGCCCAGTCTGGCGGGGCGGCAGTCATGGGGAGCGCGAGCTCTTGGCTGCATGCTACGAGAATTCTCTTGCGCTTGCAGAGGCACATGATTGCCACTCGGTAGCCTTCCCACTGATCTCGGCCGGGATTTTCGGCTGTCCGGCGGATATCGCCATCGCCACGGCCGTGCAGGCCATCCGCGACTTCCTGCAGCAGCATGAGTGCGAGATGGACGTCTACCTTGTAGTCTTTGACAGGGAATCCTTCCAGCTTTCGGGCAGACTTTTTGACGATGTGAAAAGCTATCTCGATGAGCACTATGTAGAAGAGCATCTCGAAAAAGAATATCGTGGGGATGACCGCAGGAGACGCCTGCAGGAGCTCATGCCGTCTGCGCAGCCTTGCGACGAGAGGCTGATGGAGTCGCCGTGCATACTGCCGTCGAAGAGCCCTACGGCAGAGCAGAAGCTTTCCCAGAAGCGGTCTTTGGACGATTGGCTCGAGGCGATGGACGACACGTTCTCAGAGTCGCTGCTGCGCCTCATCGATGCGAAGGGCAGGAAGGACCCCGAGGTCTACAAGCGGGCCAATGTCGATCGTAAGCTCTTCTCGAAGATACGCAACAATCCGGAATACCAGCCGAGCAAGCGGACGGCGCTTGCCTTTGCGGTGGCGCTCGAACTCAATCTCGACGAGACGCGCGACTTCATCGCGCGGGCGGGCTACGCGCTCTCGCACAGCAACAAGCTGGACATCATCGTGGAGTACTTCATCGTGCATCAGGAGTACGATATCTTCACCATCAACGAGACGCTCTTCGCCTTTGGCCAGTCGCTGCTCGGCTGCTGAATTTGTCGCATGGCAAGCGACCGCATGACCCCTTGCTTTCGGTACAATGAAGATACAAAAAGCAAGGGGGCATGCAATCATGAGAAAAGGTTTGACGGAGGTCGTATTCATCCTAGACCGCAGCGGCTCGATGAGCGGGCTGGAGGCGGACACCATCGGAGGGTTCAACTCGCTGCTCCGGAAGCAGCGCAAAGAGGAGGGCGAGGCCATCGTCTCGACCGTGCTGTTTGACGACGCATGCGATGTGATCCACGACCGCGTGCCAATCGCGAAGGTGGAGAATCTGACAGAGGAGACTTACTTCGTGCGGGGCTGCACGGCGCTCTTAGATGCTGTCGGCGGTGCAATCCATCACATCGGGAATGTCCACAAGTACGCGCGCGAGGAGGACCGCCCCGAAAAGACGCTCTTCATCATCACGACTGACGGCCTGGAGAATGCCAGCCGCCGCTACACATACGCGAAGGTCAAGACGATGGTCGAGCGCCAGAAAGAGAAGTACGGCTGGGAATTCCTGTTCCTCGGCGCTAATATCGATGCCATCCGCGTGGCGGGGAAGCTCGGCATCTGCGCCGACTTTGCCGCGACATATCTGAACGACGAGAAGGGCACGGCCCTGAACTACGAGGTCATGGAAAAAGCCATCCATGAAGTGCGATGCAGCAGGATGCCATTGTCGGCAGCGTGGAAGAAGCGCATCGTAGAAGATGCCGAGCGGCGCGGCAGGAAGTGAATCGGAGTATTATACAAGAGGGGCAGCCCCCTTATCGGGTGCTGCCCCTCTTTGTGTATCGCATTATGCTTTGTCGGCCTTGTCCTGCTCGTCTTTTTCCGCCTCGACAATCTCGGCCTTGAAGACCATGATGGTGTCGGCGTCGGAGCAGCAGAATTCGGCCTTGCCCTTTTCCTGACCGGGGATGGTGCCGCCGTAGCGCAGGATGTCGATGTAGGGGAAAGCGCAGTGCATGGCCATCGGGCAGATCTTGCCGCGGTCTTCGTCGAAGTCGAATACCTCGCCGACATGATGGCCGCGATGGCAGCCCATCTTGCCGCGGCGGTCTGTGATGGTGATCTTGATCTTGGGTCGTCTTCTCATGGAAAAACCTCCTGTTGTCTGTGGTATAATGATGGTGAAGCAAACACTTGTTGGAGTGAGTTGTGATCGGAAGGGGATGGCCGGATATGGATTCAACACGATTGGAAGAACTCGGGGCTTTCTTAAAGATCTTTCAGCCCATCTACGCGCGGCGGCTGGAGAAGACGCGGCTCGAGCGCATGCGCTTCGCCTATTACACGAGCGCGAGCACAGGCATCAATATCCTCAAGGGCCATGCACTATGGATGCGCGCGGCAGCCTGCATGAATGACTACCGCGAGATTGACTACGGCATCCAGCTGCTCAACAAGACGGTCTACGGTTCGGATTACCGGCGCGAGCGCATCCAGCATCTGGCGGAGCGCCTCGACTGGGGGACGAACGTGCTCGACTCGATGATGAGCGACCTCAACAAGAATGAGCGGCGCTACATCACGAACACATATCTGGCCTGCGTCTCGGAGCACCGGCCGCGTGAGCGCGGCAAGGGGCGTCTCTCGATGTGGCGCGCTTACGGCCGCAAGACGGGCGTGGCTTTTGTCCTGAAACCAACGTCTATCTTTCAGCGCCTGGAACCTCTGCCGCTGCGTCTGACGCCTGTCGAATACCTCACGCAGGGGCAGTTCACAGAGGGATTTGACTGGATGCTCGACAATATCGATACCTACCTTGATGACCTGCGCCGCTATGAACCGGCGAAGGTGCTCGAGTACTTTGTCAACATGCTCATGACGTCACTGTTCTCCATCAAGAACCCCGGCTTCAACGAGGAGCGCGAATGGCGCTTTGTCTACCATGAGTCGGCCAGCAGCCATCTCCACCATGACATCGTCGTCGTCGACGGCATCCCGCAGGTCATCTACAAGCTGCCGCTGAGCAGCCCGTCTGCGCCGCAGACAGGGGTGCCGCTCGAGGAGGCGCTCGAGGAGATCATCATCGGCCCGAGCCAGTACGCTGAGGTCATCGAGCTCGCCTTTGTGCGCATGCTTGACGAGCTCGGCATCTCGAATGCTGCGGAGCGCGTGAGCAAGAGCAATATCCCGCTGCGCTGACGCAAGCCGCTTCGCATTCAGCCGTTCCTGTCATCTTGGCAGAGATCGTCGGGCTCACTCTGCCAGCATGTCATCTTCTTGACATTGAGGCAGCTGATGCGGCCGCCGGGCAGGTAGGAGCCCGTGTCGCAGTCGATGATGTGGTTGCCAAACATCAGGGGATGATGGCGGGAGGCGTCGAAGCACTGGACGGGTGTATGGCCGATGATGACGGTCTCGCGTCCCGCGTATTCTTCGTAGAACTCCGTGCGGATCCAGAGCATGTCATCGACCTGGTCGGCATATGATTTTTGCGGCAGGAAGCCCGCATGCGTGAAGATGTATTCTTCGCCGACGGCGGCGAGATGGTCGAGCGACAGCACGAATTCCAGCAGCCGATGATAGATGCCGGGATCGCTCTGATAGACGCGCGCAAGGCTCTCGAACGTCGCCTGGCCGCCGCTGCGGAGCCAGCCGTGGCTCATGTCCATCGGCTCGCGGATGCTGTGATCCTGGAAGTAGTGCATCATCATGGCCTCGTGGTTGCCCGTCAGCGTGATGACATGCGGGTTCTTCTCGGCGAGCTCCATGACCATCTGCAGGACTTCCGCACTGTAGGCGCCGCGGTCGATGTAGTCGCCGAGGAAGACGAGCAGGTCTTCCTGCGGATCGTAGGGAACGTGATGCCATAGCGACAGAAAGCGCTGCCAGTTGCCGTGGATGTCGCCGATGGCGAGGATGCGGTGAAAGGCCGTATCATCCGGCACGATGACGAGCCCGCCCTCCCTGTAAATGTGTCCGGATTTGGATGATCGGAGCAGCTGCCGCTTTTCTGCAATTTCCTCTAAGATTGTCATGGATGCACCGTCCCCTCTGCGCAATGTGAAAAGCCGTCACCGCCGTATCCCTGCTGATACATGCCGTGACGGCTTTCTTTCATTATAGCAAAAATGACTTAAAACATCTAGACAATCTGATGCGGGCAGAGCGTCGTCGCGTGCGTATTCTCTTAGATGACAGCGGCAGGGCTCTGCGCTATAATAGATATCATATACGGTATAGAAAGGAATGAATGCGATGATTGTCATATTCAAGCGCCTGTTGCCCGTTCTCCTCGTCCTGACGCTTCTCCTGTCAGGACGTATGGGGGCAGAGGCTTCGCCGGAGATCACGGATGCGCGTGCGACGGCGGCTTATTGGACGCAGCGCAATCCGCAGGGCGATACAGTCCTCCTGACGGGGGAACAGGTCAAAGCCGCGAATGAGGCACTGCGTCGCCGCAATGATACGCTCTTTGAACTCGCGTCGGTGCCGGAGAGCGTCTCTGGAGCAGAGGTGCGGCAGCGCATCGAGAAGGTCCAGGCGATTGGCGATTTTGATACAGCCGAACTGCCGTCCCTCTACAAGAATGGCAGTGCCCTGACGGCTTATAGCTACGCATTTGCGCGCAAGAACTGCAATCTCGATGCACTGCCGGAGCGCGCAGAGACGCGCTACGGCGTCGTCACGCGCCGCGCCAACCTGCGCCTGCTTCCGGAGGCAGCTGGCTGGTTTGAGAGTGCAGGCGATGTGCATTACGATACGCTGCAGGCGACCGCACTCGATCCGGCTGAGCCGGTGGCCGTGCTCGGCGACAGCTACGACAAGAAGTTTTCCTTTGTGCGCACGCGTTTCTACGATGGCTGGCTCGCGAAGGAAGACTTCGCTGAGACGGACCGCGCGACATGGGAAAACTTTGTCCATCCCGCGGATTTTGCTGTCATCACGGCCAACAAGAAGACCATCGGGAACGGTGCAGGGGAGACACTGCTCTTCCAGATGGGCGCAACGATACCGCTCGCCGCGGGCGCAGACGGGGGCAAGGTCCTCCTGATGCCGGTCAGCGATAACGGCACACTGCAGATAAAGAGGCGCCCGGCCGCCTTTGACGCGACGCTGCACGAGGGCTTCCTGCCCTGCACCGAGAACAACTTCGTGCGTCAGGGATTCCGCTTTCTCGGCGATGAGTACGGTTGGGGCGGTCTCGATGACAGCGTCGATTGCTCCTCATTCGTCGGCGACGTCTACCGCAGCATGGGCATCGAGCTGCCGCGCGATGCCGACCAGCAGGCTAAGTCGATGGCGAATATCATCGACCTGTCGGGCATGGGCGAAGCGGACCGGCTGGCCGCGCTGGAGTCGTGCGTGCCGGGCACGCTGCTGGCCAACAACACGCATGTCATGATGTACCTCGGACAGGATGACGCAGGAACGCCGATCGTCCTGCAGTCGATGAGCAGCTGGTTCAGCTTCGGCAGTGATTATGGCAAGCATTACCTGCGCAAGGTCATCGCCTCGACGGCGACCTTCCTCAACTTCAGCGGCGTGCCGTACATCAACGGTGTGCATTACCTCGGTTCACTGCGCTGAGCCACAAGAGCTTTTTAGATGGGAGTATAATTTATGAAGAGTCCTTTGCGCTATCAGTTCTCGGAGTATGACTGCGGTCCGACGACGATGCTCAATGCAGTCAGCTATCTCTTTGAGCGCGAGGAGATCCCGCCGGAGATCATCCGCAATGTCATGCTCTACAGCCTCGACTGCTACAGCCAGAAGGGAGAGCCGGGGCGGGCGGGGACGAGCCGCATGGCGATGATGTTCCTCTCGAACTGGCTTGACGGCTTTGGCCGTGCGACGAATCTGCCGCTCTCGAGTCAGTACCTTTCAGGAAAATCCGTCTACATCGGGCAGGAGAGCTTCATCAATGATACCCTGCATCGCGGCGGTGCAGCCGTTGTGCGCCTCTTTTATGATGTCGAGCACTACGCCCTTCTGACCGGCGAGCTGCCCGATGGTCGCATCCTGATGTTCGACCCTTGGTACGTGCCGGAGTCGTCCGATGAATTCCGTGGCACCGGCATCGAGACGAGCCTGCAGCATCCCATGGCCTACAACCGCATCGTACCGGCCGACTGCTTCAACCGCGAGGAGAACGCCCCTTACGCCCTCGGCCCCGTCGAAGACCGCGAAGCCGTCCTGCTCTTCAACGAGCGCACCAAGAAGACCGCCCAGGCCACGATCGAGTACTTCATTTGATGTGCTCGACGCATTTGCCACTTTACAAGACTGTGACTCTATTGTATAATATAACTTGTCGTCGGGATATGGCGCAGTTTGGTAGCGCGCTTCCTTGGGGTGGAAGAGGTCGGGAGTTCAAATCTCCCTATTCCGACCATTTTGAACATGCAAGACTCTCTATGAAGATAGGGAGTCTTTTTTGTTGTTCTCAGAAAAAAATTTTTATCAAGGCAGGAAAATCTATGAAGGAAGATTAATATCCTTAACGTACATGAACTAACTATATACGCGATAGGACGTGAACATATATGACAGATTTCAGATTCCAGTTCTTGCAGCGCGACTTCCCTGCACTCGCAGCACTCTGTGAACAAGCCGAACGGGCAGATGACCTGCATACAGCTTTACTCAAAATGAGAATGGCCCTTGAGAACATGGTCAACGACATGGGGGCGAAGCAGAAGGAACTCTTCGGCAAGATCAATGAACTCAATGACCAAGGAATCCTGGATGCGAAACGGAGCCAACTCTTCCATCAGGTCAGACGTACCTCGAATCTCGGCGTCCATGAAGGGAATGAGATTGGTACAGCTGACATAAAGGCCTGCTTGGATGCTCTGTTTGAGATTACCTTGTGGTATGCCATCTCCTTCAAGAAGAAGCATTATGAACTGGCAGCTTTCCAGACTGCTGATATGGGACTGGCGAAGCAGTATCTGAACGATCATGCGCCGAAAGGCGAAAAGTCTGCTTCATCGGAGCAGGCGCAAGACTTTTTCTCGAACAGCATCGATCCTCTGCAGATTGAGGGGGATTTCTCCCAACTGCTGGAAAAGAACGAAGAAACGGATGAGCTGGAGCAGGATGTCTTTGAAACGGACGAAGAATATGCGGAACGCATTGCCTCCCTGCCAAAGGTCCATCTGGGCTATGCGATTCTCGATACGAGACGGCAGGACGGCTATACGAAAATCGTTTTTCCGCTGCACCACATCGACCGCAACGATCGCATCCACTTCTCCAATAACATCCGGGCCTTCTATGCGGAAGATATCACGGGGGATGACGTCATCGATGATGAGCTCGTAGGCGGATTGCGCGTTTTTGATGGTCAAGTATACTGTAATTACAGTACCATTGTACTGAAGCATGGGAATGAAGAGATTCCACTTCATCCCATCTGCTGGGAAAAATTCCCGTATGAAACGGATATGGATTTGCAGCACCGAATTGCGCAGATGCCAGTTTTGCCTTTGGGCCTGTGCATGCCGGATCGTAATAGCTATGATCTTTACACACAGACATTGACCTTTGCCATAAAGCCGTTCGTGTACGTGAAAGAAAAGTTGACGTCGTCGAGCATTAATTTGGAAATCGATAGGGATGTTGCCAAGGAACTATGTGCACAGAGTCATCCATATAAGCTGTTTGGGCAATTCAAGAATAACGATGTATCGTTTATCTTATGGGATAAAGAACTTGGTGTATTTTATACAGATTCCGAAGAAATGCAGAGATATCGAAATAATCCAAATAGTATGGGTTATATGTATGCTCATGGTCGAGGTGTAAAACGGGACTACAAAAAGGCCATGGAGTGGTATCAAAAAGCTGCTAATCAAGGCGATGCTGTCGCTAAAAACAATATAGGTGATTTGTATTATTTTGGACGAGGAGTGAAACAAGATTATCAGGAAGCCATGAAGTGGTATCAACAGGCTGCAAAGCAAGGCAATGCTGCTGCGCAGCATAATATCGGATATTTATATGAATGTGGTAACGGGGTGAATCAAGACTATCAAGAAGCTATGAAATGGTATCGAAAAGCGAGTGAGCGAGGGAGTAATGCTGCAAAAGAAAATTTGACACAACTGCAAAAACAATTATCAAGTATAGATGTGTCGCGAACAAAATCTTCTGCTTGCCCTGTTAATAGCTATGGGGTGCAGAAGGATTGCGAAGAAGATATGCAGAAATATCGAAAGGCTGCTGAACAGGGCGATGCTGATGCTCAAAATAGCATGGGTGATTTGTATTATTGGGGCCGAGGGGTACTGCGAGACTATAAAGAGGCCATGAAGTGGTACCGAAAGGCAGCCGAACAAGGCAATACTGATGCGCAATATAAAATTGGCAATTTATATTGCTTTGGACAAGGTGTAATGACAGACTATCAAGAAGCTATGAAATGGTATCGGAAAGCTGCTGATCAGGACAGTGCCGATGCACAAAATATTATCGGGTATTTATATGAGTGTGGCAACGGCGTAGAGCAAGATTACCAAGAAGCCTTGAAATGGTATCGAAAAGCGAGTGAACATGGGAATGATAGTGCGAAAAGGAAATTAGTATGGCTACAAAAAAATTTATCAAATCTAAATGCATCGCCTAAAAAATCTTCGAGGTCTTTTATTAATGAGTATAGAGTAGCAAAAGATTATAAAAGAGGGATTTACAATCTAGGTGCAACAGCTACTAAAGAGCCAAATGATGCTGACACATCGAAAAAGAAATCGTCTGAAAAGAAATCTTCTGGCTGTTTTATCACAACAGCCGTATGCAAATGCTTTGGCAAGCCTGACGATTGCTATGAGCTGACGATGTTCCGAGGCTTCCGGGACAATTGGCTGACGCAGCAGCCTGATGGCGACGCCCTTGTCTCAGAATACTATGCGATTGCGCCGACAATCGTGAACCGTATCGATCAGATGGTATCTTCTGCTGATATCTACCAGCAGATCTGGCAGCGGTATCTGGCTCCTTGCCTCAAGCATCTGGAACAAGGCGAGAATGAGGCGTGCAAGGAGCGCTATATCGATATGGTCCGCACGCTGAAGGCTCAGTATTGCTGAGATTTCGGTATGGTGACGCGCCTGTCATGCACTCCATGGCTTTGCGGTCCTGAATGGAAATGGTGAGAAGATGATGGCCGTAACCCTCATCTTATGGTATAATCAAATCTGGACTGATGATAGAGACTGCAGCATGCAGCCTCTATTTTTTCGATAGCATCATGGATGTACAGGTATATGTAAGGAGTAGAGAATGAGCGTATTGGAGGTTTCGCATCTTTCGCACAGCTATGGCGGGCGGGAGATTTTTGAGGATGTTTCGTTCCGCCTGCTGAAGGGGGAGCATGTGGCGCTGGTCGGGGCGAATGGCGAGGGCAAGTCGACGTTCATGGCAATCATCACGGGCAAGCTGACGCCGGATGCGGGGCAGGTGACCTGGGCGAAGCGCACAAAGGTCGGGTATCTTGACCAGCATGCGGCGCTGAAGCCGGGCATGACGATCCGGGAAACGCTGCGCACGGCATTCGACCACCTCGTGACGCTCGAGCAGGAGATGCTTGCGGCCTACGACAAGATGGGGGAGGCAACGCCAGAGGAAATGGACAAGCTCATGAAGGACGTCGGCGATATACAGGACATCCTCGAGGCGGGCAGCTACTATACGATTGACGCGCGCATCGAAGAGGTCGCAGGCGGCCTCGGCCTGCGCGACATCGGCCTTGACCGCAAGGTGGACGAGCTCTCGGGCGGCCAGCGCACGAAGGTCCTCCTGACGAAGCTCCTGCTCGAGAACCCGGAAATCCTGCTGCTCGACGAGCCGACGAACTACCTCGACGCCGAGCACATCGAGTGGCTCAAGAACTACCTGACGAATTACGAGAACGCCTTTATCGTCATTTCTCATGATGTGCCGTTCCTCAATGCCGTGACGAATGTCATCTGGCATGTTGACAACTACAAGCTCACGCGCTATACGGGAAGCTACGAGAAGTTTGAGGAGATGGCTGCGCTCAAGCGTCGCCAGGAAGAGGCGGCCTATGAGCGCCAGCAGGCGGAGATCAAGCGCGAGCAGGACTTCATCCAGCGCAACAAGGCGCGCGTTGCGACGCGCGGCATGGCCAACAGCCGTCAGAAAAAGCTTGACAAGATGGAGATCCTGACGAAGCGCCAGGAGAAGCCAAAACCGCACTTCCACTTCCAGTCGGACCGCACGCCGTCGCGCTTCGTCATCGAGGCGCAGCGCCTCGTGCTCGGCTATGACACGCCACTGACAAAGCCTGTCGACATCAAGGTCGAGCGCAACAAGAAGATCGCGATCCGCGGCACGAACGGCCTCGGCAAGTCGACGCTCTTAAAGACGCTGCTCGGCCTCATCAAGCCGGTTTCAGGTGATATCGAGCATGGCGAATTCGTCTCGGTCGGCTACTTCGAACAGGAGGAGGCCAAGGGCAATATGAACACGGCCCTCGAAGAGCTCTGGCAGGAGTACCCCGGCATGACGAACTTCGAGGTGCGTGCGGCGCTGGCTTCGTGCGGCCTGACGAATGAGCACATCACGACGAAGATGACGGCGCTCTCAGGCGGCGAGGCGGCTAAGGTCCGCCTGGCCAAGATCATGCAGAAGCCGGTCAATCTGCTCGTGCTCGACGAGCCGACGAACCACCTCGACGTCGAGGCCAAGAAAGAGCTCAAGCGCGCACTGCAGGAGTACAAGGGCACGCTGCTGCTCGTCTCGCATGAGCCCGACTTCTACGAAGATCTCGTCGACACCGTCTGGAACATCGAGAGCTGGTCGACGAAAATCGTCTGACCTGATTTCATAGCAGAATAAAAAGACTCCGCTCCTTCCGTCATGCATCATGAATGACGGAAGGAGCGGAGTTTTTTGCTGCCCGCATCTCAGCCTGTCCGACTGTCAGGGCATCTGCGCAAGGCATGACTCGGATGCTTTATCGTTTTCGCTGGTCTTGCGGCTCTTGGCGACGAGGTCGGCCTGGTCCTCCCAGATGAGGACGGGGGCGGGCTCAAAGCCGTTGAAGCGCGTGGCGGAGACTGTCGTGTAGGCGCCGATGTCGCTGACGAGCACCTTGGCGCCGATCGGGAGCTTCGGTGCGGGGAAATCGCGGTAGAGCACATCGATGCCGTCGCAGCTCGGCCCCGCGAATGTCGAGGGGACTTTCCTGCCCTTGCCGAAGCAGTGCAGCGGATATTCCCAGTGGTCGAACAGGATGCCCGAGAAGACACCGTAGATGCCTTCGTCGAGGATGTACCATGGGATATCGCCGCGCTGCTTCGTGCCGATGACGGAGGTCACAAGATTCATGGCTGTGCCGCAGAGGAAGCGGCCAGGCTCCGTCCAGACGGCCGTGTGCGGGAACAGGCGGTCGAGCTGTCGGTTGATGGCCTCGAGCATGGCGGCGAGGTCGACGTGCAGCCCTTCAGCCGACGGAATCGGGAAGCCGCCGCCGATATCGAGATCGGTCAGGTGCATGCCGGAGGCTTCGGCCTCAAGGAAAAGGTGATGAACGAGCAGCAGCGCTTCTTCGTACGCTGCGGTGGACAGGGACTGGCTGCCGACGTGGAAGCAGATGCCCTTGGCGTGGAGTCCGGACTGTTCGGCCTTGCGCAAGAGAGGCAGGGCCTTATCGAGCGGTGCGCCGAACTTCGTATTGAGGTCGACGAGCGCCTTGCTGTTGTGGACCTGCACGCGCACGAGGACATCGGCGCCGGGCGCCGCGGCAGCGAGTTTGGGAATCTCGCTGGCATCATCGAACGTAAAGCGGCGGACGCCGAGACGGGAGGCCGCCGAAAAACCGCGTGCATCGTGGACCGGATTGGCGTAGATCATGCGTGAGCCGTCGACACCTATTGCGTGGAGCATCTCCATCTCGCCGGCTGAGGCGACATCGAAGTGCGAGCCAAGCGCAAAGAGGCGCTCGAGCACGCGCGGATGCGGGTTCGCCTTGATGGCATAGTAGATGCCGGCGCGCGGCAGGTGCTTGCGCAGGAACGCGTAGTTCTCGGCAACCCGGTCGACGGACAGCACGAGGAATGGCGTCGGCTGTCTCTTGGCCATTTCATTCATTTCGTTTTCGTTGAGGATAAAGCTTCTCATAACACAACCCTTCCTGTACAGTTCATATAGATACGCATGCACTCTGAAAAAACGGAGCAAGCGACATAGTGACACCAGTCGTCTTGCTCCGTTGCATTTTCAGGTCACGCTTAGTATAAGGCTTTTGCTGTCTCTTTTCAACAGTTATGCATAAAAAAACACAATATCCTTTTTATGTATACAAAAGACCTGCTCTGCGGATGCGCTGCAGAACAGGTCTTTGTGTGGATTATATGATGTTTAGGAGTTTGGGACGAGGATTATTTGCCGAAGTAACGGTCGAAGAGGCCCTTGAAGCCGCGGCCATGGCGAGCCTCGTCTTTTGCCATCTCGTGAACCGTGTCATGGACAGCGTCAAGGCCGAGCTGCTTTGCGAGCGTTGCGAGCTCTTTCTTGCCAGCGCAAGCGCCGTGCTCTGCATCGATGCGCATCGTGAGGTTCTTCTCCGTGCTGTTCGTCAGGACCTCGCCGAGGAGCTCAGCGAACTTAGCAGCATGCTCTGCTTCTTCGAATGCATAGCGCTTGTAAGCCTCTGCGATTTCCGGATAGCCTTCACGATCAGCCTGGCGGCTCATAGCGAGGTACATGCCGACTTCGGAGCACTCGCCCGTGAAGTTCTGGCGAAGGCCTTCGAGGATGCGCGGATCAACGTCCTTGGCAACGCCGACGCGATGCTCATCTGCGAACGTCATCTCACCGCTCTGCTCAACGAACTTGGATGCCGGAGCATGGCAGATCGGGCACTCAGCCGGAGCTGCTTCGCCTTCGTAAACATAACCGCAAACCGTGCAAACAAACTTTTTCATAATGATAGCCTCCTAAAATATATCTTGATTTTCATACACATCGTAGGTGGGTACCGGCTGTCGGCTCTCGGCCGCTCACCGGTGTTGCTCACTTGCTATGCTTTGATTATACGGCATATGACAGCAAATAGGAATATCTATATGGAGCGATTGAAGAAGATTATCTCTCGAATGCTAATTTTATCTACTTGTATCGCTGTATATCACATTTTATTAAATAAATTAGTTACGGATAATAATTATTGAATATGAGACTGCCTGCTGATTTACCGAATGAATTCCGTGTGATATAATGAGGATACGTTTTGACTACAGACTATGAGACTATACCATATAGGAGCGATAAGAAACAAAAATGTTTACCTGTACAACGAATTCTCCCGAGGAGACTGCCCATTTGGCCGAGATGGTTGGACAAAAGATACGGGAGGGAACTGTGCTCTGCCTGGAGGGAGACCTCGGAGTCGGCAAGACTTTGTTCGTCCAGAGCCTTGCGCATACGCTCGGCGTCGAAGGCGAGGTGACGAGCCCGACGTTCAACCTCATGAACGTATACGAAGGCATCTGCCCAATCTACCACTTCGACCTCTACCGCCTCGAGACGGAGGAGGAGCTCGAGGACATCGGCTTCTATGAATACACGGAGGACCCAGAGGGCATCGTCGTCATCGAATGGTCGGACAAGTTTCCGCAGTGCATGCCGGAGGATCATGTCGAGGTCCGCATCGAGAAGTCGGACGATGCGGATGGACGCCGCATCACCTTCGCGAGTATCGGAGAGCGCTATCAGGAATTCATAAAGGAGTTGGAGTCATTTGTCTATCTTAGCCATTGATACGGCAACGCAAGTCTCGAGTGTCGCCGTGGCTTCTGCCGATAAGCTCGCAGCGGAGCTGACGATGCAGGCCAAGCTCACGCACTCGGAGACGCTGATGCCCCATATAAAGGAAGTCCTGCGCATGGCAAACGTCAGGAAAGAGAATCTTGAGGGCATTGCCGTCAGCATAGGCCCGGGCTCCTTTACGGGGCTGCGCATCGGACTGGCGGCTGCGAAGGCTATGGCGTATGCCTTGAATCTTCCCATCGTCGGCGTCTCGACGCTCAAGGCGCTCGCCTTCCACTATCCCGTTCCGGGCATCCGCATCGTGAGCCTCTTGGATGCACAGAAGGGCAATGCCTACCGCGAGAGCTATGAGTGGGAACATGGAGAACTGCGCATCGTCAATCCTGTGGAGGTCCTGCCCATCGCGGAGATCCTCGCAGAGTGCGCAGAGTCGGGGCGCGAAGTCGTCGTGCTCGGCGACATCGCTGCGCGCCGCATCCGCGGCAAGGTCGACCTGCCATCGAATGTCTCGGTCGCGCCGGCACATCTCGTCATGCCGCGGGCGGCCTGTGTCGCCATGCTCGGCCTGCAGGAGTTCGCTGCGGGCCATGCGGACAATGTCATGAACATGGAGCCCGTCTACATCCGCCGTAGCGAGGCGGAGGTCCTCTGGGAGAAGCGCCATCCGGAGGGTGCGAAATGAACCTGACCTTCCGCGAGATGAAGCCGGAGGATGCCGATGCTGTCGAGGCCGTAGAGAAGGCGTGCTTTGCCATCCCGTGGTCGCGCGAGTCGTTCTGGAAGGAAGCCGCCAACGAGAACACGTGCTACCTGCTCGCGCTCGATGGGGAGAAGGTCATCGGCTACGCCGGCTGCTGGATCTCCTTTGAGGAGGCGCAGATCACGAATGTCGCGATTGTGCCGGAGTGCCGCGGCCAGAAGGTCGGCACGCGCCTCATGGCGGAACTCATTGCGCTCGTAAAGGCGCGTGGCGTGACGGCGATGACGCTCGAGGTGCGCCCGTCGAATGCACCGGCGCGCGCCCTCTACGCGCATTACGGCTTCCGCGAGGCCGGTGTCCGCAAGAAATACTACCATGACAATGGCGAAGATGCCATCATCATGTGGAATACGAAATTGTGATCGCTGTTCTGGCTGAGTGCAGCGATGAGGAGAGATTATTTTGGAAAAGGAAATCCTGACTCTGGGCATTGAGTCGAGCTGTGATGAGACGTCGGCTGCCGTGCTGCGCGGCGGCCGCACGGTCCTGTCAAACGTCATCTCGACGCAGATTCCCATTCACCAGAAGTTTGGCGGTGTCGTGCCGGAGATCGCTTCGCGCAAGCACATCGTCAACATCATGCCCGTCATCGATGAGGCCGTCCGCCAGGCCGGTGTGACGCTCACGGACATCGACCAGGTCGCCGTGACGTACGGACCGGGACTCGTCGGCGCACTGCTCGTCGGCGTCTCGGCGGCCAAGGCCCTGGCCTTTGCGCTCGACAAGCCGCTCATCGGTGTCAACCATCTCGAAGGCCATATCTTCGCGAACTTCCTCGCGGACCCGACGCTCGAGCCGCCCTTCATGGCACTCGTCGTCTCGGGCGGCCACACGGCGCTCGTCGATGTGCGCGGCTATGACACTTTCCACATGATGGGACAGACGCGCGATGATGCGGCGGGCGAGGCCTTTGACAAGATTGCGCGCGTCATGGGCCTGCCGTACCCGGGCGGCCCGCGCATTGATGCGCTGGCCAAGGAGGGCGACCCTCTCGCCATCGACTTCCCGCGCGCACTCGAGGAGAAGGGCAACTATGAGTTCAGCTTCAGCGGCCTCAAGTCGGCTGTTCTCAATTACATCAACAGCGAGAAGATGAAGGGTCATGAGTTGCGCAAGGCCGACATCGCGGCCTCGTTCCAGCACTCCGTCGTCGAGGTGCTCGTCGAGAAGGCCTTCGATGCCGTGCAGCGCGCAGGGCGCGATACGCTCGTGCTGGCCGGCGGCGTCGCGGCCAACAGCGGCCTCGAGGCGCGCCTGCGCGAGTGTGCCGCTGAGACTGGCGTGCGCTTCTTCTATCCAAGCCGCATCCTCTGCACGGACAATGCGGCGATGATCGCCTGCCGCGGCTACTATCAGGCGAAGCACGGCGACTTCAGCGACCTTTACCTCAACGCTGTGCCGGGACTAGGCTTGGAGGAAAGAGAATAAGAGAGCGATCTGGACCGTTGCCTATGAGCAGCGGTCTTTTTTTGTTCATCGAATGTATTCATGAATTTCTGCATTACAAAGTATGCGTTTTCTGTTATACTGTATAGCGGAAATTGTAAAAGAGAGGTGCGGATATATGGATGACATTACACGGCTCTGCAGGGCGCAGACGCGGCTCACGATGCTGCAGATCAGCCTGCTGGCCCGCATGGCGATCGTCTTTCCCTTCCTCGCGGACCTTGCACACGGCGAGCTCAAGGTCTACGTGAAGGCGAAGGACCCCGAGTACTTCCTGGTCATAGCACAGCAGCGGCCGCATACGGTCTACCTGCCGGGCAAGGAAAGTGCGGTCGGGAAGCTGGTGCGCTGCATCGAGGAGCCGCTCATCAAAGAGACGTTCCAGACGGGCAAGCCGGCGCGCGGCAAGCGCGAATGGAATTACGGCTCGATGATCGATATGTTCACGTTCGGCATCCACGACGGCGACAAGGTCATCGGCGTACTGAATTTCGAGGTCGACCTCGACAAGCTTTCAATCGAGGGCTATTCGCACCTGCTCGATGCGGCGGTAGCCGTGCTCTACCATGCGCGCCACATCCTCAATCCGGAGCAGTTCCGCCCCATCACGGCGAGCGACGGCATCATCATCACGGATGCGCACAGCCGCATCGTCTTTGCGGATGCGGCGGCACAGCGCATCTACCGCGTGCTCGGCGTCGGCAGCCTGCGCGGCGGCCATCTCTTTGACCGCCAGATGACGCAGCATGTCACGCGCGAGACGGTGGAGACGGAGCGTCCGTGGCAGAAGGAGATCACGGCAGGCGGGCTCATCCTCATCAGGCGCGAGATCGTCATCCGCGAGGGCGGCAATCTCTGCATGCGCATCGTCATCATCTCGGATGTCACGGAGACGCGCGCCAAGGATAAGGAAATCCGCATCAAGTCGGCTGTCATCCAGGAGATCCATCACCGCGTCAAGAACAACCTGCAGGCCATTGCGAGCCTGCTGCGCATCCAGGCGCGGCGGGCCAAGACGGCCGAGGTAAAGGCAGCGCTGAAGGAGAGTGTCAACCGCATCCTCTCCATCTCCGTTGTCCATGAGTACCTCTCGCAGCAGGGCAGCGAGGACATCGATGTCCAGGAGGTCATGGCGCATATTTTCGACCTGGCTGCGCGCAACATGACAGACCGGGATTTCACCATACGGACAGAATTCCAGGGGCCGCGTCTCATCCTGCCGTCGAAGTGTGCGAGCTCTGTGGCGCTCGTGCTCAACGAGCTCGTGCTCAATGCGATGGAGCACGCTTTCACGGGCCGTAAATCGGGGCTCATCGGACTGGCTGTACAGGAGGATGAGGATCACTGGCATCTCGATTTCTACGATGACGGCGTAGGGCTGCCGGATGGCTTTGAAGACTTGCCGCGCAAGTCGCTGGGGCTGACGATCGTCCAGACGCTCGTTGAGGGCGACCTCGGCGGCACGTTCTCCATCGAGAACGACGAGCGGGGACCTGGCCACGGCACGCATGCGCGCCTCTGTATCCCGAAGCTGCAGCCGAATCCGACGGATGAGGGATAGCAGGGAGGTTTGCCGCTGGGCGAATGGAAAGAATGCAAGGAAGGTTGGAATATTTATGGCACATGAGACATTGCGGATTGTCATTGCAGATAATGAATCCATCATTCGCATGGATTTGCGTGAGATGCTCGAAGAAGCTGGTCATGAGGTCGTCGGTGAGGCCATTGACGGGCGCAAGGCGGTGGAGCTGACGCGGCAGCATCGCCCGGACCTCGTCATCATGGATATCAAGATGCCGCAGATGGACGGCATCACGGCTGCGCGCAAGATCTCGGAGGAGAAGCTGGCGCCTGTCCTGTTGCTCACTGCCTTCAGCCAGCCGGAGATCGTCGAGAAGGCTAAGGACTCCGGCGTGCTCGGCTACCTTGTCAAGCCAGTGCAGGAGAACAACCTCTTCCCGGCCATCGAGATCGCCATGTCGCGCTGGCGGGAGATGCAGGGCCTCGAGCAGGAGCTCGCTGGCCTGCGCGATTCGCTGGCCATGCGCAAGACACTTGACCGGGCCAAGGGCATCCTCATGGCGGCCCATCATCTCTCTGAGCCGGAGGCCTACCGCCGCATCCAGCAGTATGCGATGATGAAGCGCCTGACCGTCAAGGAAGTCGCCGAGGCCATCGTCAAGGCAGCGGGCGGCAAGGTCTGAAGCTAATTGCATGGCTTTGCATATAACGATAACAAACAATAAAAACGTTTTGGACATCACAGAACCCTTGCTGTATAAGGAATTAGCAAGGGTTTTTGAATTTTGTCCAAAACAAATCAGGACGAAATAAAATGTCTTTTGATTGTTTTTAGGGGAAATAGCCACTATAATAAAGGTAACTTAAGTTAAAGGAATCCAGAGGGCTTCCAAGTGTACATAGGAGGCTGAAACATGAAGACAAGTGCTCGTACCGTCGCAATCATCCGGGATCTCCTGAATGGACTGGATGGAGGCGATACGATGACAGCTGGAATGATTGCAGAGCGACTCGGTGTCAGCAGCAAGACGATATCGAGGGAGCTCCCAAGAGTGGAGATGGTGCTGAAACCGTACGGCCTGGAGCTATTGCGGAAAACAGGGGCAGGCATCCGGATTGCAGGGAATCCTGCTAAGATCGAGGAACTGCGACAGGATGTCATGAACACGGAAACATCCGCCTTTACGCCGCAGCAGCGGCAGGTCATACTGGCCGGACAGCTCCTGCGGGCTGCGGAGCCCATCAAGCTGTTCTCTCTCGCGAGTGAATTGCGGGTGACAGATGGGACGGTCAGTCATGACCTTGACAAACTCGAAGCGTGGTTCCGACAGCGCGGGCTCCTGCTCGTGCGTCGGCCGGGGCTCGGTGCATACGTCAAGGGGAGTGAGCGCGACATACGCCGCGCACTCGTCGAGATCGTCTATGCGAATCTCGATGAAGAGCGTCTCTTGCAGCTGTTCCATGGTGCGATATCTGATGCGCATGAGAGCTGGGGGGCAGCGGAGCGATATCTGCTGAATCTCGTCGATGAACAGATGATACATGATCTGGAGCACCTGGTGCATGAGATGGAGAGCGGCCTGCCGCACCATCTCTCGGATACAGCGTTCATCGGCCTCGTTGTCCACCTGTCGCTGGCGATCCAACGCATGCAGAAACACGAGGATATCCACATCGACGCGGAGACGCTGGCAATCTTGCGCAAGCGCCGTGAGTATCAGCTGGCTGCAGAGCTCGCGCAGCGCATTGCGTCAGAGTTTGCAATCGAGGTGCCGGAGGATGAGATTGGCTACATCGCCATGCATCTGATGGGAGCTCGGAGCCTTTACCGTAAGGATGATCATCAGATCGCTTCGGTCATGGATAATTTTCATCTCGTGCGCCTGGCGCGCTCCATCATGAAGTGCGCAGAGCAGGAGACAGGAAAGAAGCTCCTGGACAATAAGGAACTGTTCCTCGGGCTGGTCAATCACCTTGGACCATCCATCAGCCGCCTGCGCATGCACATGGATATCCGCAATCCTCTCTTGAAGGAGATGCAGTCGACCTATCCTCAGCTCATGGAATTGGCGCGCAAGGCAGTAAAGCCAGTGGAGCAGGAGCTCGGGGAGACATTCCCGGAAGCAGAGATTGCCTACATTGCCATGCATCTCAGCGCTGCTCTGACAGAACGTCATGAGGCTAAGATGCAGCCTGCCCGCGTCATCGTGGCCTGCCAGACTGGCATGGGGACGAGCCGCATGCTGGCTGCTGGGCTGAGGCAGACGTATGAGGAGATCGAGATTGTCGACCTCGTCTCAGCGCTTCAGGTCAACCGGGACTATGCGCGGCGCATGGAAGCGGATTTCGTCATATCGACGGTGCCGATCCCCTGGTCACCGCTGCCGGTCGTGGTCACGACGCCGCTCCTCGATGCGGCCGATAAGGCAAGAATCGAGAAGGAGCTCATGCGTCAAGCAGACCATCGCACACATTATGCGACTGCGGTGAAGGAACGAGAGGTAATCCCCTTTGTTGAGTCGCTGCGCCGCATGGATGCGTACAATCAGGCAATCCAGTCCTTGCTCCGTCACTTCTTCAGCCAGGAGATCACGCTTCCCACGCCGCACATCGAGGATATCTGCCGGGCCGCTGGCCGGGCTGTTTCCGAGGATGTTGCAGCGCAGCAGGGAATCGCAGAAGCGCTGCTGGCGCGAGAGTCCAAGGGAGAGACAATCCTGCGGGGCAATGCGATGGTCTTGCTGCATGCCAGGACGGATTTTGTGCCCGGTCTGCGCTTCGGCATCCTGCATCTGGAGCAGCCGATGCTGTATCCAGAGAAGAATGGCGAAGCCGTGCGCACTGCTGTCGTGATGCTGGCTCCGAAGGAGAGCCGCTGTGAGGCGCTGGAGACAATCGGCACCGTTTCAGCAGCTCTGCTGGAACGCTGGGGGCTGATTGCTCTGCTCAATGAGGGCAATCAGGACGCCATCTATCAGGAACTCGAGCACATCTTCAGAGATTTTTACCCAAAAAAACAACAGGAACTCTTTGGAAATCCGTAAGATAAGATCAGGTTTTATTTATCGTTTATATGCAATGCAAATGGAGGGAAAACTTTATGAGCAACCAGAAAAAAGAAGGCGCTCAGGAAGCCATGCAGAAGTTTGGCCGCTTCCTTTCCGGCATGGTCCTGCCGAATATTGGCGCATTCATCGCATGGGGCCTTTTGACGGCCCTGTTCATTCCGACTGGCTGGTGCCCGAATGAGTATCTGGCTCAGGTCGGTGCTCCGATGAGCAAGTGGCTCATCCCGCTGCTGCTCGGCTATAGCGGCGGTGCCGCTATCTACGGTCATCGCGGCGGCGTGCTCGGCACGATTGCAACGGCCGGTGTCATCGCAGGTTCGGACATCCCGATGTTCCTCGGCGCCATGATCATGGGCCCTCTGGGCGGCTGGGTCATCAAGAAGTTCGATAAGGCCATCGAAGATCACATCCCGACTGGTTTTGAGATGCTCGTCAACAACTTCTCGGCCGGCATCATCGGCGGTATCCTCGCTATCCTGGCCTTTACGGGCATCGGCCCTGTCGTCCTCGCGGCCAATGCCGTCCTGCGCGCTGGCGTTGAAGCCATCGTCGCCATGGGCCTGTTGCCGCTCGCCTCGATCATCATCGAGCCGGCCAAGGTCCTGTTCCTCAACAACGCAATCAACCACGGCGTCCTCTCGCCGCTCGGCATCCAGCAGGCTGAGCAGTACGGCAAGTCCATGTTCTTCCTGCTCGAGGCAAACCCTGGCCCTGGCTTTGGTGTCCTGCTCGCGTATTGGTTCTTCGGCAAGGGCATGGCAAAGGAATCCACGCCGGGTGCCATGATCATTCACGTTCTCGGTGGTATCCACGAAATCTACTTCCCGTATATCCTCATGAAGCCGGTCCTCGTTCTCGCTGTCATCGCTGGCGGCATGTCTGGTGTCTTCACGCTGAATCTCCTCGGCGGCGGCCTGATCGCTCCGGCATCGCCGGGATCCATTCTTGCAGTGCTCGCCATGACGCCGAAAGGCGCTTTCCTCGCAAATGTCGCAGATTTCCTCGTTGCCACTGCTGTTTCCTGTGCGGTAGCGTCCATCTTCATCAAGGGTTCGCATGATGATGGCAGTGAAGAATCGCTCGAGGCTGCTCGTGAATCCATGACAGAGATGAAGAACCGCGGCAAGGATATGCCGTCCAATGACAATGAAAAGAAAGTCTCGGGTGCAGAACTCAAGCGCATCGTCTATGCTTGCGATGCAGGTATGGGCTCTTCGGCTCTCGGTGCTGCTGGACTGCGCAAGAAGCTCAAGAAGGCCGGCTACACGGATATCTCGGTCACGAACTGTGCAATCGGCAACATCCCGAAGGATGCACAGCTCGTCGTCTCCCATGAGAAGCTCGCGGAGCGCGCTCTTGAAGACAGCCCGCAGGCTGAACACATCTGGGTCAAGGACTTCACGCAGAATAATGTTTTCGACATCGTTTCGGCACGTCTCAAAGGAGAGGGCGTAGAGACGAAGGCAGCGCCTGCCCAGGAAGACACGGTCAAGGAAGGCATCTTGACGAAGGCAAATGTCAAGGTCGGCCTCAAGAGCGTTTCGAAAGAAGAGGCCATCAAGGCCGCCGGTGAACTGCTCCTCAAGGGTGGCTATGTTGAAGAGCCGTATATCCAGGGCATGCTGAACCGTGAGAAGGATATCACGACGTATATCGGCAAGGGCATTGCCATCCCGCACGGCGAGAATGCCGTCAAAGAATGCGTCAAGGAATCCGGCATTGTCGTTCTGCAGTATCCGGACGGCATCCAGTTCGGCGATGATAAGGCATACCTCATCATCGGCATCGCAGGCCGTGGCAACGACCATCTGGCCATCCTTGCAAACCTCGCTACGACCATGGACGAGTACAGTGATGAACAGCTGCACGAGCTCTATACGACGAAAGATCCGGATGTCCTGTACAAAGTGTTCACGAAAGTGGATTAAGAGATGCAATGATGAGCAGGCTGCTGCATCGCAACAGCTCAGCAAGTGATTCAAGTGAAAGAAGTATGGGCCCCGGCCATGCAATTGACCGGGGAGTCCATATGACAATAGGAGGAAATATGATCATGAAACAGGCAATCCATTTTGGTGCTGGTAATATCGGCCGCGGCTTTATCGGTGAACTGCTCGTCCAGTCCGGCTATGAAGTGACGTTTGTCGATGTCAACGAAGAGCTGGTCGAGACGATCAACGCGAAGAAAGGCTACAACATCCAGATCGTTGGTGATGAGCCGCAGACGATCCACATCGAGCATGTCAAGGCTATCAATAGCAACACGAACCTCGAAGACTTGCTCACGGCAATTGCCCACGCTGACCTCATCACGACGGCCATTGGACCGAACATCCTGAAGTTCATTGCGCCGAATATTGCCAAAGGTCTCGAGCGCCGTGTCAAGGAAAATACGACGCCGCTCAATATCATTGCCTGTGAGAACATGGTTGGCGGCTCGACCGTGCTCAAGAATTTCGTCTATGAACATCTCTCGGATGAGGCTAAGCCGCTCGTCGATAAGCTGATTGGCTTCCCAGATGCTGCTGTCGACCGCATCGTGCCGCTGCAGCACAATGAGGAGCCGCTGCTCGTGCAGGTCGAGCCGTACAGCGAGTGGGATGTCAACCGCACGCAGGCTAAAGGCGAAGTGCCGGAGATCAAGGGTCTTACCTGGGTAGACAATCTGCAGGCGTATATCGAGCGCAAGCTCTTCACGGTCAATACGGGACATGCTTCAATTGCTTATCTTGCCTATCAGAAGGGCATCAAGGATATCTACAGCGCCATGCAGGATCCGGAGATTGTCGCCTTTGTCCGCAAGGTCTGGGGCGAGACGGGCAGCATGCTCATCGAGAAATACGGCTTTGATCCGGCAGCTCATCAGAAATACGTTGAGACGACGGAGAAGCGCTTTGCCAACCCGCATCTCTCCGATGAGGTCACCCGCGTAGCCCGCGGCCCAAAACGCAAGCTCGGGGCTAAGGATCGTCTCGTGAGCCCGGCAACGCAGCTGATTGCCCAGGGCAAGACGCCGGCAGCTCTTGCCAAGGTCATCGCGGCTGCCCTGCACTTTGACTATGAAGGCGATAAAGAAGCAGTGGAAGTACAGGCTTACGTCAAGGAACATGGTTATGAGGAAGCTCTGACGCACTTCACGGGTATCGAGAAGGGCAGCAAGCTTTACGACCTGGTCGATACAGAGCTCAAGGCTTACGAAAAATGACACTAAAATAGTATTTACATATTGACAAACTATGTTATTTCGCTTATGATGAATACATCGTTTGAAGAGAACTGACCAGAAAAATGGAGGTTCTAAGGCAGGCGCGCCATGCGCCAGCCTTAGGACCTCTTTTCTTTTGTTTTGTATGGACGATTTGTGAGGTGATGGCAGTGGAACATATCTTTGTGCAGGCCAATGGAGTGTATCAGAGCATGCTGCACGGTTACGCAGATATCGTGCGACTGGGCGTGAGTATGCTGCGCATCGGCGCCATCGGTTTTGGCGGCGGCAATGCTCTGATTCCCGTCATTGAGAAGGAAGTCGTGGAAAACGGCAAGCTCGTCACAAAGCGCGCGTACGATGAGGATGTCGTCGCGGCCTGCATCACGCCGGGGGCTCTGCCTGTCGAGATTGCGGCAGGCATCGGCCAGAGGCTCGGCGGCCATGCGGGCATGCTCGTAGCATCTTCGATGATGGCTCTGCCGGGAGCCCTCCTCACCATCCTGATCCTTGCGGTGCTGACGGGAGAACAAGGGGCTGCCCTGACGGGGATCCGCTATGCTTCGATCGGCCTCGGTGCGTTCATCATCAGCCTGTTGGCAGCTTATGTGCTCAAGACGCTCACAGCGATGCGGCAGGCCGGCACGCGCGTGTTCCGCACGATGTGCCTGGCGATGGTGGCGGTATTCCTGCTCTCTTCGGAGGCAAACCTCTACGCACTGCTCGGCATTCCGGCTAAGCCTGTGTTCAATCTGTCCATCCTGTCCATCCTCGGGCTTTCGTTCTTCCTGATTGTCTACCTCGGCAGCGGCATCTCGCGGGCAAAAGCCATTGTGGCCGGCCTGCTCACAGCCTCGTTCCTGCTGAGCGGCAGTCATCCTTTGGCACCGGCTCTGACAGGCGTCCACGATGCCACCATCCTGCTCATGGGAGGGCTCGGTTTCAGGGGGCTTGTCAAGAGCTTCCGCATGGGCGGAGAATCCGTCGATGGCGTAAAGCTTCTCAAGGACACGCTGCGCGATGCATTCGTCTGGCTGGCTTTCGCCTTGGCGCTTAGCCTGCCGGCCATCACGATGGTGCAGGGCAGTCCCGCGTACATCGGGGAGGGATTCCTCTCGTCGCTGCTCTCATTTGGCGGTGGCGATGCCTACCTGACGATTGCAGACGGCCTGTTTGTCCAGGGCGGCACAGTGGTTTCGGCAGATTTCTATGGCCAGCTCGTACCCGTGGCCAATGCCCTGCCAGGGTCAATCCTCTGCAAGATCCTCACGGGAATCGGTTATCTTTCCGGCCTTCGCATGGGCGGCATGAGCGCGGGTCTTGCCCTTTCGTTGGCGGGCTTCGCTGTCAGCGTCGCGGCGTCGGGCTTGATCTTCGGCATCATCGCGCGCCTGCTGCGGACCTTTCACGACGTGCCGGTCTTCCGCCAGATCAGCCTCTGGGTGCGCCCAATCATCAGCGGCCTGCTGCTTAATGTTGCACTCTCGATGCTGCGCACGAATCTGGAGATCGGCACGGGGCTGCTGGTGCCAGAAGGGATTGTCCTTACGATGAGCATCCTGCTGTCAGTCTTCTGCCTCTACCTGCTCTTTGTGCGCAGGAAGGCTATGACCGTGCCGATGCTCGTGTCGGCAGCAGCGGGATTTGGACTTTTCCTCATCTGAATGTGAATGGTGTATGTATCGATTGTTACCATGGAGTGCTTTTAGGAGAGATGATATGAAGAATGTAAAGCTGAAGCGGAGCCGTCTGGAGACAGATGTGCTCATCATCGGCGGCGGCACGGCTGGCTGTTATGCCGCTATCAAGCTCGGCGCAGAGAAGGAGCTGCGCGTGCTCGTCGCTGAGAAAGCGAATATCGAACGCAGCGGCTGCCTGGCCGCGGGTGTCAATGCGCTCAATGCCTACATTTCGAACGGCCACACGCCGGCCGACTACGTCGAGTATGCACGCAAGGATGCGGAGGGCATCATCCGCGATGATCTCATGATGACAATCGCAGAGTCTGTCAACGAGGTCACGGAAGACCTCGAGCGCCGCGGGCTCGTGATCCTGAAGGATGAAAGCGGGCATTATGTCACGCGCGGGTGGCGCAACGTCAAGATCAACGGCGAGAATATCAAGCCGCTCCTGGCCAAGGGCGTGCGCGAGCAGAGCAACGTCACCGTGCTCAATCACGTCAATATCACAGATCTCAAGGTCACGAACGGCACGGTGCACGGTGCCTGGGGCTTTTCTGTTCGCGATTTGACCGCTTACGACATAGAGGCGAGAGCGGTGCTCATCGCGACGGGCGGAGCTGCAGGACTTTACCGCCCCAATAATCCAGGGTTTTCGCGCCACAAGATGTGGTATCCGCCGTTCAACACGGGGGCAGGCTATGCGATGGGCATCCGTGCTGGCGCAGAGATGACGACGCTCGAGCACCGCTTCATTGCATTGCGTTGCAAGGATACGATTGCGCCGACCGGCACGATCGCACAGGGCGTCGGGGCCAAGCAGGTCAATGCCAGAGGTGAAATCTATGAGACGAAGTACGGTCTCACGACACCGCAGCGCATCTTCGGGACTGTGGAGGAGAACCGCAAGGGTAACGGTCCCTGCTACCTCGATACGCGTCACATCACAGCAGAGCAGCAGGGCGATCTCTATCACGCATACCTCAACATGGCACCGGCGCAGACGCTCAAGTGGATCGAGAGCGGCAAAGGGCCGAAAGAGCAGCCTGTCGAGGTCGAGGGCACGGAACCATATGTGGTCGGCGGCCATACGGCCAGCGGCTTCTGGGTCGATACAAAGCGGGAAACGACCGTTCACGGGCTGTTTGCCGCCGGTGATGTCGCAGGCGGTGCCCCGCAGAAATACGTGACGGGAGCACTCGCTGAAGGTGAGATTGCTGCCGAAGCGCTGGCTGGATACCTCGCCGCTGGCAGGGACAAGGAAGCGCTTGGCGACCGGCGTGAAGATGCGCCTGCCTGGACGGATTACGAAGCATATCTCTCGCATGAGCCCGGCAATCTGACGGCAGAGCAGCTGGAAGAAGCCATGCAGAAGGTCATGGACGAGTATGCAGGAGGCATCCATACAGACTACCGTTACAACAAGAGCCGCCTGGAACTGGCAGATGAGAAGATCAAGCATCTTGAATCCCTGCTGCCGCAGCTCGCGGCAGATGGCCCGTACGAGCTGCTCAAGATCTATGAGCTGCGCGAGCGGCTGACGGTCTGCCGGGCTCTCATCGCGCACCTTCTCGCGCGCCACGAGACGCGCTGGCATACGTTCGGCGAGAATGCCGACTATCCGGAACAGTCGCCGGAGGGCTGCTGCTACATCAATTCGCGCTGGGAAAACGGATCCTTCCATATATATAGAAGGCCGCTGGTCAAAGGAGGTCATTATGAGCATACGCATCCATGAGGACCGCTGCATCGGCTGCGGCCGCTGCACGGAAGCCTGCCCCGGCAATCTCATTCTCTTGCAGGATGGACCGTCGGGCAGGAAGGCGAAGATCTGCGAGGTCCGCGATTGCTGGGGCTGTACGGCCTGCATGAAGGAATGTCCTGTCAGTGCGATAGGCTACTTCCTCGGTGCTGACCTTGGCGGCAGTGGCAGCACGATGACAATCCATAAAGAAGGTCATTACTATCACTGGCATATCCGCAAGGCTGATCGGCAGGAGGTCACCATTACGATTGATCGCGAGAATGCCAACCAATACTGAGTAAGGAGTCAATACATATGGGAAAATTATCGCATCTCGATGCACTCGAGGCCGAGGCCATCTACATCATTCGAGAGGTTGCGGCCGAATCCGAGAAACCAGTCATGCTCTATTCCATCGGCAAGGACAGCACGGTCATGATGCATCTTGCCCTCAAGGCCTTTTACCCGGAGAAGCCGCCGTTCCCGTTCCTGCACATCAACACGACGTGGAAGTTCCATGAGATGATCGCCTTCCGCGATGCGCAGGCGAAGAAGTACGGACTCGACATGATCGAGTACAAGAATGAAGAAGGGCTGGCAGCCGGTGTCAATCCGTTTGACTACGGCGCCTCGTATACGGACATCATGAAGACGCAGGCCCTGAAGCAGGCTTTGACGAAATACGGCTTTACCGCAGCGTTCGGCGGCGGCCGCCGCGATGAGGAGAAATCGCGTGCCAAGGAACGCATCTTCTCGTTCCGCAATGCGGCCCAGGCCTGGGATCCGAAGAATCAGCGCCCGGAGATGTGGAAGCTCTACAATTCCCAGATCAACAAGGGCGAGAGCATCCGCGTCTTCCCGTTGTCCAACTGGACGGAGAAAGATATCTGGCAGTACATCCGCCGCGAGAACCTCGAGATTGTTTCTCTTTATTTTGCCAAGGAGCGCCCGGTCATCGAGCGCGACGGCAATCTCATCATGATTGACGATGACCGCATCGTCAAGAATCTCAATCTAAGGCCAGAGGATATCGAGCACAAGAAGGTCCGCTTCCGCACGCTCGGCTGCTATCCGCTGACAGGGGCTGTTGAGTCAGAGGCTGATACGTTGGATGCAATCGTGGAGGAGACACTCGGCGCTGTCGAATCGGAGCGCACGAGCCGTGTCATCGATCACGAGGGAGCCGGCAGCATGGAACGCCGGAAACGGGAGGGTTATTTCTGATATGAACGATTTACTCAAATTCATCACCTGCGGAAGCGTCGACGACGGCAAATCCACGCTCATCGGCCATCTCTTATACGATGCGAAACTCATCTATGCCGATCAGGAAGAAGCGCTGCTGCTCGACTCGAAAGTCGGCAGCCGCGGTGGCGCCATCGACTATTCGCTGCTCCTGGACGGGCTTCTCGCAGAGCGTGAGCAGGGCATCACGATCGATGTCGCCTACCGCTACTTCACGACGGACAACCGCAGCTTCATCTGTGCGGACACGCCGGGCCACGAGGAGTACACGCGCAACATGGCCTGCGGTGCATCATTTGCAGACCTTGCCGTCATCCTCGTCGACGCGACGCAGGGCGTCCTGACGCAGACGCGCCGCCATGCCCGCATCTGCGCCCTCATGGGTATCCGGTACTTTGTCTTTGCCATCAACAAGATGGACCTCGTCGACTACTCGGAGGCGCGCTTCAAGGAGATCCAGGCGCAGATCGAGGCCCTGCAGCAAGAGCTTCATCTTCACGATGTCAAGCTCATTCCTGTATCGGCGACAGAGGGCGACAACGTCACGAAGAAGTCGTCCGCCATGGCTTGGTATGACGGCCCGACGCTGCTCGATTATCTGGAGCAGGTCGACGTCAGTGCCGTTCACGAAGAGGGCTTCTACATGCCCGTTCAGCGCGTCTGCCGCCCGAATCACGAATTCCGCGGCTTCCAGGGCCAGATCGAGAGCGGCAGCATCGCCGTCGGCGATACCATCACCTCACAGCCGAGCGGCGAGCAGGCCGAAGTCAAAAAGATCCTCGTGGCTGATCGCGAGGCGACGTCGGCCTACAAGGGACAACCGGTCACGATCCAGCTCAACCGCGAGGTCGACGTTTCGCGCGGCTGCGTGCTCGAGAAGGGCAGCCATGTCCGCCAGGCCGCAAACTTCAAGGCTGAGATCCTCTGGATGGATGATGTGCCGCTTTCCATCGGCAAGAACTTCATGGTCTTCCTCGGCACCAAGAAAATCCCGGGTATCCTGACGAAGATCGATTACCGCATTGACATCAATACGGGCGAGCATGTCGAGGCAACTGGCCTCAAGAAGAACGAGATTGCGCTCTGCGAGATTGCCGTGACGGAGCCAATCGTGCTCGACACATTCGATCATCACCGCACGCAGGGCGAGCTCATCCTCATCGACCGCATCAGCAATATGACGTCGGCCTGCGGCGTCGTGCGCGAGATCCCCGATGGGGCAGAGAAGCGCCACTTTGCAGCAAATCAGCAGATGCGCAGTGCGCTCAACTGGCAGGCACCTCTTGCCGTCGCTTTCGAGCCTGCAAAAGACGGGATCTCGCTTGCGACCGTTGAAGAAGCCGAGTACTATCTCGTGCGCAACGGCCGCCACACGTACCTCTATCATCCGAGTGCAGATGAAGATCCTGCTCCGGTGCTCCGCCACCTGCTGCAGGCAGGCCTCGTCGTCTTGCTCGTGCTCGACAAAGACCAGCCATTGCCGGAAGGCGTCCGGACCTTCAGCGAGCTCTCCGGCAAGGCCGCCGCAGAGAGCACATCCCAGCAGATTGCGGAGACCATCCTGCACCACTCCATGCTTGACTCCATGATGGCGCCGAACAACTGGATTATCTGATCGACATTGACAGATCCGAAACAAAGGCCAGATTGAACTGGTCTTTGTTTTTTTGACTTTTTACGGATTTGATATTGACATTTTGACTTAGAGGGGGTAATATAAAGACTGTAGTTAGCACTCGGGCCTAGTGAGTGCTAACACCATCAACATGTAAATTCATTTTATAGGAGGAAGATACCTATGATTAAGCCATTGGGCGAAAGAGTTGTCATCGAAGTTGCAGAGAGCGATGTAAAGACGGCCAGCGGCATTGTACTGCCGGATACGGCAAAAGAGAAGCCGCAGAAGGGCACAGTCGTTGCAGTTGGCGCTGGCAAGCTGCTCGATAATGGCGAGCGCGCTGCTATGGAAGTCAAGGTCGGCGATGGCGTCATCTTCTCCAAATACTCGGGTTCAGAGGTCAAGGTAGAGGGCAAGGATTACCTGATCGTCCGTGAGAGCGATATCCTCGCTGTCATCTGATCATCCCGTGATTTCAATCAGACTTTTCTCGGAGGTAATATAAATGGCAAAACAGATTCTGTTTGACGAAGAAGCTCGCCGCGCACTTGGCCGCGGTGTTGATGCACTGGCAAATGCCGTAAAGGTAACGCTTGGACCAAAGGGCCGCAATGTCGTCCTCGACAAGAAATTCGGCGCTCCGACGATCACGAACGATGGTGTCACGATTGCACGTGACATCGAGCTTGAAGATCCGTTCGAGAACATGGGCGCACAGCTCGTCAAGGAAGTTGCGACGAAGACGAACGACATCGCTGGCGATGGCACGACGACGGCAACGCTCCTGGCACAGGCCATGATCCATGAGGGCATGAAGAATGTCGCTGCTGGCGCCAACCCGATGATCATCAAGAAGGGCATTGACGAAGCGGTCAAGACGCTCGTCGAGGAGATCAAGACGAAGGCCAAGAAGGTTGAAGGTCAGGCTGACATCGCGCAGGTCGCTACGATTTCTTCCGCGAACGAAGAGACGGGCAACCTGATTGCTGAGGCCATGGAAAAGGTCGGCAAGGACGGTGTCATCACGGTCGAGGAATCCAAGACGATGCGCACGAACCTCTCCGTCAAGGAAGGCATGCAGTTCGACCGCGGCTACATCTCCCCGTACCTCGTCACGGATACGGACAAGATGGAAGCAGCTCTCGATGATCCGTACATCCTCATCACGGACCGCAAGATCTCGGCTATCAACGATATCCTGCCGATCCTCGAGCAGGTTGTCAAGGCCGGCAAGCAGCTCGCCATCATCGCTGAGGATGTCGACGGCGAAGCCCTGACGACGATTGTCGTCAACAAGCTGCGCGGCACGTTCAAAGCTCTGGCTGTCAAGGCTCCGGGCTTTGGTGACCGCCGCAAGGCTATGCTGCAGGATATCGCTACGCTGACGGGCGGCACGGTCATCAGCGAAGAGCTCGGCCGCAAGCTCGACAGCGTCACGCTCGCTGACCTCGGCCAGGCGCACAAGATGGTCTCCACGAAGGACGAGACGACGATCATCGGCGGCAAGGGCGACAAGGACGCCATTGCTGAGCGCGTTGCACAGATCAAGCAGCAGATTTCCCAGACGACGAGTGATTTCGACCGCGAGAAACTGCAGGAGCGCCTCGCAAAGCTTTCCGGTGGTGTCGCTGTCATCGAGATCGGCGCTGCTACGGAAGTCGAGATGAAGGACAAGAAGTACCGCATCGAGGATGCGCTGAACGCTACGCGCGCTGCTGTTGAAGAAGGCATCGTCGCAGGCGGCGGCACGACGTTCCTCGACATCCTGCCGGCACTCGATAAGCTCGAGGTCGAAGGTGACGAGAAGGTCGGTGTCAACATCGTTAAACGCGCCATCGAAGAGCCGGTTCGCCAGATTGCTCAGAACGCAGGCCTCGAAGGCTCTGTCGTCGTCGAGAACGTCAAGAAGGCTGGCACGGGCATCGGCTTCAACGCCCTCAAGAACGAGTACGTCGACATGCTCAAGGCTGGCATTGTCGATCCGGCTAAGGTCACGCGCTCCGCTCTGCAGAACGCTGCTTCGATTGCTTCCATGGTCCTGACCACGGAAACGCTCGTCGCTGACAAGCCGGAAAAAGAAGCTCCGGCACCGGCTGCTCCGGGCATGGGCGGCATGCCGGGCATGATGTAATCCCTTCGCGGTTGCATCCCTTGAACTGAATCAAGAATCTCCATCCGGATGATCCGGATGGAGATTTTTGCTTTTGGGAGGCTGCACAGGCCGCCTGACATGAGCAATTGTTGACAATAAGGCAGTTTTAAGCTAGAATAGCATCGTATCAGAATCGCCTTGCGATGTTCTGATAATAGGTTTGATTGTGCAGCAGGGACATTACGGAAAAGAAGCAATTCTTAGCGCTAGTTCCCCAAGATGGGCTTGAAAGCTCAGCGGGGAAAACGAGGAGAAGGTTGTCGAAACGTCAGCGGATGCCTTCCGGCCGTCCCAGTCGATACGGCCTGCCGAAAGATGAGGAGCGATTCTCATGACAAAGGCAGCTCGAGGGACCTGTTGCAAGACTACCAGGAGGTATGTATCATGTGTGGTATTGTAGGTTATGTCGGTGACAAGCAGGCTGCGAATTTCCTGCTCGAGGGTCTTTCGAAGCTCGAGTACCGCGGCTATGATTCGGCTGGCATTGCGGTCTATGACGGCAATCACATTCGCGTCGAGAAGAGTGTCGGCCGCCTTTCGGCGCTGCGCGACAAGATCAAGGACGATATGCCGAAGGGAACCATGGGTATCGGCCATACGCGCTGGGCTACGCACGGCCGTCCGTCGGATCGCAATGCACATCCGCATACGGACTGCACGGGTGACTTTGTCGTCGTGCACAACGGCATCATCGAAAACTATCTGGCACTCAAGGAAGAGCTCATCGAGAAGGGCCATGTCTTCAAGTCGGAGACGGATACGGAAGTCGTCGCACATCTTCTCGAAGAGGTCTACAATGGCGATTTCGTCTCGTCAGTCCGCGAAGTGCTGCGCCGCATCGAGGGCTCGTACTCGCTCGTCTTCATGAGCAAGAGAGAGCCGGACAAGCTCATCTGCACGAAGCAGGACAACCCGCTCGTTATCGGCATCGGTGAGGGCGAGAACTTCATCGCGTCGGATATCCCCGCCATCATCTCGCGCACGCGCCGCACGTACATCCTCAACGATGGCGAGCTCGCCGTCGTCACGAAGGATGCCATCAAGATCACGAATCGCCGCGGTGAGCCCGTGACGAAGAAGGTCTTTGAGGTCAACTGGAATGCCGAGGCTGCCGAGAAGGGCGGTTACGAGCACTTCATGCTCAAGGAAATCAACGAGCAGCCGAAGGCTGTCCGCGACACGATGAGCCAGCGCATCGCGAAAGACGGCAAGTCCATCGTCATGAACGAGCTCAAGTGGGATGCGGATTACCTCAATTCCTTCAACAAGATCTACATCGTTGCCTGCGGCACGGCTTATCATGCCGGCCTCGTCGGCAAGTTCTACATCGAGAAACTGGCCCGCACGATTGTCGAAGTCGACGTCGCATCGGAGTTCCGCTATCGCGAACCGATCGTCGATGAGAACACGCTGTTCATCGCCGTTTCGCAGTCGGGCGAGACGAGCGATACGCTCGCAGCCATGAAGGAGTCGAAGCGCCTCGGTGCCAAGACGCTGGCCCTGACGAATGTCGTCGGCTCTTCGATTGCCCGCGAGGCAGATCAGGTGCTTTACACCTGGGCTGGCCCGGAGATTGCCGTCGCCTCGACGAAAGCCTATACGACGCAGCTCATCCTGTTCTTCATGCTCGCCCTCTACATGGCGCAGATCAAGAAGACGCAGACGCCGGAGCGCATTGAAGAGCTCATCGCGAAGCTCAAGAACATCCCGGCTCAGGTCAGTGAGACGCTTTCGGATGTCGAGCCAATCAAGACGTTTGCCAAGCAGTACGGCTTCAACGAGGATGTGTTCTACATCGGCCGTTCGCTCGACTACGATGTAGCCCTTGAGGGTGCATTGAAACTCAAGGAAGTCTCTTACATCCATGCGGAGGCGTATGCTGCCGGCGAACTCAAGCACGGCACGCTGGCTCTGATTGTCGAGGGTGTACCTGTCATTGCACTCGCGACGCAGAAGAGCGTCTACGAGAAAACCTTGTCGAACATCAAGGAAGTCAAGGCGCGTGACGCCGTCGTCATTGGCATCGCTGCAGAAGGCGATACGGAGCTCGAGAAGTACGTCGACCATGTCATGAAGGTTCCGGAGACGGATGAGCTCCTGATCCCGCTGCTGACGGTCGTACCGTTGCAGCTGCTCGCTTACTACGCTGCCATCACGCGTGGCTGCGATGTCGACAAGCCGCGCAACCTCGCAAAATCGGTTACGGTTGAGTAAACCGTTTGCATACGGATATACAAGATTTTACATGAGAAGCCTTTCTGCCTTTTGGCAGAGGGCTTCTTGTTCTATAGCCTGATTGTCACATGCATGCCACACAGGCACGAATGGAGGAATCTTCTTGAAAGCATTTATCTACGATATGGACGGTGTCATTGCCGATACCGAACCGGTCCATCTTCGGGCGGAACAGCGCGTAATCCAGAAAATGGGTGTCGAAGGGGTCACGTTGGAATTCCTCATGCGCTATCAGGGCATGACGGACCTCATGATGTTCGAAGACATGAAAAAATTGTTTGGTTTTCATCACAGTGCAGAGCAGGCTGCGAAGGCGAAAGTCTACCTGTTCAATAAAATCATACATGAACAGCATGTCACGCCGATTGCGGGCAGCCTGGAGCTGATCCGTGCGACAAATGAACTGCGCCAGTCGCAGGGGCTCAAGACGGCCATCGCGAGCTCGTCGAGTGATGATTTCATCGCCTTTGTCGTCGACGATCTCGGCATCCGCGACCACTTCGACCTTCTCATGAGCGGCACAAATCTGCCTGAGTCGAAGCCGAACCCTGCAATCTACCTGCAGACGGCCGCCTATCTGCGTGTGGATCCACGGGACTGTGTCGTCGTCGAGGACGCCGCTAACGGTGCGCGGGCGGCCAAGGCAGCCGGCATGACCTGTATCGGCTTCAACAGCCCGCACAGTCCCAACCAGGACCTCTCCGTCTGCGACATGCTTGTCGACCGCTTAGAGGAGATTGACCTTTCTGCATTCTGAACCTTCGATTATCTGTTCGCTTTTGCAGGAATATCCACTTCGCATGTCGAACTATAAATATACGAATGGACATCATAGTATCTGCAGACAATGGAGGAGGAGTCGCAATGGCAGAAATGGCAACAAAAGCAAGAGCATTCCAGGATTTCCTGGACGCCAAGGAGATCAAGGCATTCGTATCGGAGACAATCGAGAATGATCCGGAGGAGACGACGGTATTTCGCTCCCATGTAGAAGTGGATGGACAGCAGCTGCCGCTGCTCGTGCTGCTGGACCGCAGTATCTTCTCCATGATCCGCGTGCAGATTTCGCCGAAGTGCAAGACGGAGGAGAATGAGCTGGCTGTGCTTAAACTGGCAAACGATCTCAACCTCAAGTACAAGCCGTTCAAGCTCTACTTCGACGGTGAGGGTTCACTGATCCTCGATATCTGCATGATCACGCCCGACGAGAAGGCCGAGGAGATCGGTGACATGGTCTACGGCATGTTCAACGTCATGATCACATTCCTCAACGAGAATTACCGCACGATGATGAAGACCATCTGGTAAATGCAGGAGCAGACTTGGTAGAAGTCAGTGGAAGAAGGCTGTTTGATAGGCAGCCTTCTTTTTTTATCTTTTTTGCAAAAAGCTGTTGACAAGTCATCTTGTATACTGTATCATAATACAAGTCGCTGAGAGATACGGCACCGGCAAGCGCCCAGAAGCCTTGATTGGCAAGGGATTGCAGGAGCCGAAAGAATTTGAAAAAAGAAAGAAAAAACTTCTTGACAAGCTCCGCTCGATGCGATAAGATATAAAAGTCGCTTGAAGCAAAGCGCTTCGAAGACAAAGTTGTTCTTTGAAAACTAAACAATGCAACATGAATCATTTGTGATTCAAGCCAGATGTTTTTAAAACATCGATTGATTATGAACATAAGCAATCGGCAATTTCTTTACTAAGCTTCATTTTTTGAAGGTTAGACCAAAAGATAATTAGAGCCAATCAAGGTTCTTCATAATTTTATGGAGAGTTTGATCCTGGCTCAGGACGAACGCTGGCGGCGTGCTTAACACATGCAAGTCGAACGAGACGATTGAAAGCTTGCTTTTGAGAGTCGAGTGGCAAACGGGTGAGTAACGCGTAGACAACCTGCCGTAAAGATGGGGACAACAGTTCGAAAGGACTGCTAATACCGAATGTTGTAGAGTTTCCGCATGGGAATCCTACTAAAGGTGGCCTCTACTTGTAAGCTATCGCTTTACGATGGGTCTGCGTCTGATTAGCTAGTTGGTGGGGTAACGGCCTACCAAGGCGACGATCAGTAGCCGGTCTGAGAGGATGAACGGCCACATTGGAACTGAGACACGGTCCAGACTCCTACGGGAGGCAGCAGTGGGGAATCTTCCGCAATGGGCGCAAGCCTGACGGAGCAACGCCGCGTGAGTGAAGAAGGGTTTCGACTCGTAAAGCTCTGTTGTCGGGGACGAATGTGGAGATGGTGAATAACCATTTTCAATGACGGTACCTGACGAGGAAGCCACGGCTAACTACGTGCCAGCAGCCGCGGTAATACGTAGGTGGCGAGCGTT
>OLFY01000711.1_pt1 | contig 48002 bp, 45 predicted proteins | sample 1605611 | NCBI WGS metagenome assembly OLFY01 (sample SAMEA3888923, study PRJEB22519) | human gut metagenome | biome: human gut; feature: human-associated habitat; material: faeces | place: Denmark | collected 2011 | reverse complement strand
GTTCCAATCCGCCTTCCGCCAACGCGCTTCGCTTGAACGAGGCTCACGGCGGATGAGCGAAACAGAAAATGGCTTTACGCTCGGCTCCATGGTCGGCCAGCGGCACCCTGCCCTGCGTGCAAAAAATTCTTTTCCAACCACTACTCACTGCCCACCAGCCACTGAAAAAAAGGCTGTGATTTTTTCACAGTCCTTCATTTTGCATATTTCTTCGTCCGGAAAACGCAAAGAAATCATACCATCTTTTTTTACAGGGAGAATATCCACGTTCTGCTGATTATACGGTTTGTCTTCTCCCCCGGTGACTTGAAAACAACAGTACATGATGAATTCAAATGGAAGGACCTTATGGAGGTTTCCTGATTCCCACATATTTTTACATACAGACAGATGTAAAATCTTAAAAAAAGCTTACAAACACATTGAATTTCTTGTGAAATTGTAGTATAACATTACACGTTATCACTTTTAAAGTCAGCAGCAAAGTAGGAAAGTAACAATAGGACTTTGGTGACGGACTTTGTACAATGAGGAGGGCTTGAAGTATGTCTGGGTATTATAATTTTGCGATTGCGTTTGTAGCGTGTGGCGTGGCCTTCGTCATTGGCGAAATGGTCTCTCATGCCACAAAGGCATGGATTCCTTCAGTGTTTGTCACTGCTTGCGTGATGTTGTTCGGGTATTGGACGATTTTCCCCAAGGAAATCGTAACCAATGCTGGATTGCTGCCTTTCGGTAACACCATCGGGATTTTTCTTCTGCTGGTCCACATCGGTACCATCATCAGTCTGAAGCAGTTGATGAAACAGTGGAGGACTGTCGTGATTTGTTTGTGTGGTCTGCTGGGTATGTGTGTCGTCGGATATTTCGTCGGTTCCATGGTGATGGAACGGAATCTGGTGATTGCCGGTATCCCGCCGCTGACAGGCGGGATTGTTTCCACCACCATCATGCAGAAGGCAGCCATGAAGGCTGGACTGATGAAGGCTTCTGTGTTTGCCATTGCAACCTACTGCATCCAGGGCTTTGCGGGGTATCCACTGACTGCTGCCTGCCTGCATTTTGAGGGGAAACGGCTGCTGCACCAGCTGCGGTCCAAAGAGGTGGTTCTCACCCCGGAACAGATCGAAGCCAACTCCCATGTGGGGATCACGGCTACGGCGGATGATTCGGAAACACGGAAAACACTGTTGCCGCCTCTTCCCAAATCCGTCAACACTCCGGTGATGATCCTGACCAAGCTGGGACTGGTCGCCTGGTTCTCTCTGCTCCTGGGAAAAGCGACGCCGGTGAATGGAGCCATCTGGGCTTTGGTCCTTGGCGTTTTCTTCACCTATATCGGATTCCTGGATCAGAATGCACTGACCCGTGCCGGTTCCCTGTGGATCACCATGTTTGCCCTGCTGATGTTCGTATTTGACGGGCTGAAGATCTGCACCCCGGATATGCTGGTTTCCCTGCTGGCACCCATGGTGATCCTGGTGGTTGTTTCCGTTGTGGGGATGGCCATTTTCTCCTATGTGATTTCCCATTTCATGAAAGTGTCCTTCCCACTGGCTTTTGCCAACAGCCTGACGGCTCTGTACGGGTTCCCGGCAGATGCCATCCTGACGGAAATGACCTGCAGCTCCCTAGCTGACAATGAGGTGGAAAAGGGGTATCTGATGGCCAACATCTTCCCCAGCATGATTGTAGGCGGTTTCACTTCCGTAACCATTACTTCTGTATTGATTGCCGGATATTTTGCAACATTATTTTAATGGATGACAAAGGAGAGATAGATGATGGATGTTCAAGAAGTAGCCAAAAAATATGGTGAGTATCAAGTCAAGATGAGACGGTATTTCCACGAGAATCCGGAACTCAGTGAAAAAGAATTCAACACCAGCAAAGTGGTCAAGGAAGAGCTGGACAAAATCGGAGTGCCCTGGGTTCCCTGTGGGTTGAAAACCGGTGTGCTGGCTACCATCAAAGGGAAGAAACCCGGCAAGACCATCCTGCTCCGGGGGGATATGGATGCCCTGAGTGTAACGGAAGATACCGGGCTGCCTTTCACCAGTAAGAATCCTGGTGTGATGCATGCCTGCGGTCATGACTGTCACATCTCCATGATGCTGACGGCTGCTCATATCCTGAATGACATGAAGGATGAACTGTGTGGGACTGTGAAAATGGCTTTCCAGCCGGCTGAAGAAGTGGCCACCGGTGCTCCTTCCATGGTAGAACAGGGCGCTCTGGACGGAGTGGATGGATGTTTTGCCATGCATGTATGGTTCGACGTGGATGCCGGGCACATTTCCTGTGATGCAGGTCCCCGGATGGGTGGTGCCAATAAATTCGTGATCAATATCACCGGGAAGGGCGGTCATGCAGCAGAACCCCAGGAATGTGTGGATGCAGCTGTGGTGCAGGCTGCTGTGGTCAATAACCTGCAGACTGTAGTCAGCCGTCATTTTTCTCCCATGGATCCGGTGGTGCTGACCATCGGTGAAGTCTCCGCCGGGGAACGGTGGAATGTGGTTCCGGAAAAAGCCCGTCTGGCAGGGACCACCCGGTATTTCAAGAAGGAAATCAATACGGAACTGCCGAAAGTCATTGACAAGATCGCCCAGGATACGGCGGCAGCTTTCGGCGCTAAGGCTGAAACGGAAAATATCGTTCTGTGTCCGCCGGTCATCAATGATGAACATATGGCCCAGGTTGTCCGGGAAGCTTCCCGTAAAGTCATTGGGGAAGATGCTCCGGTATCCCGTCCGGGGACCATGGGTGGCGAAGACTTCGCATTCTTCATGGATAAGGTCCCTGGTGCCGTTGCGCTGCTGGGGATCCGGAATGAAGCCTGTGGTGCTGTGTATGCCCAGCATTCCTGCCATTATACAGTGGATGAAAGTGCGCTGCTGGGTGGTGCCATGCTGTATGCCCAGACGGCCCTGGACTTCAACGCAGGGAAATAAGAGGAGGAGGGGTCAATATGGTTCTCTCAGCCAAACAGGATGCAGTCATCGATGGAATCGTAAAGGAATTCTCCGGGCTGGCGGCCCATCCCCGGAAATCCGGCCATGAAAAAGCGGTCAGTGATTATCTGGCAGCCCGTCTCACGGAGCTGGGGGCTACGGTCCATCAGGATGCCGTGAACAACATCATTGCCGATGTACCGGCCACATCGGGATGCGAAAAAGTCCCTCTCACCCTTCTCCAGGGCCACATGGACATGGTCTGTGTAGCCAAAAGGGGTGTGGCCTATGATCCCCTGAAGGATCCCATCAAACTGGTGCAGGAAGACAATGTGCTCCATGCAGATGGTACCAGCCTGGGGGCTGATGACGGCATGGCTGCTGCCATTTTCCTGTATCTGCTACAGCAGGATTTTGCCCATGGTCCTCTCCGTCTGATCTTTACGGTGGATGAAGAAGTCCACATGACAGGTTCCATGAACCTGGATCCCAAATGGGTTCGGGATGCCACGTATGTCATCAACTGTGACAGTGAATCCCTGGATACGCTGGTGGTGGCTTCTGCCGGAAGCGTCCATACGGACTTTACCCGGAATGTGAAACGGGAAGCCAATCCCTATGACTGTGCACTGAAGGTTACGGCCAAGGGGTTTGCCGGCGGCCATTCCGGTGAGACCATCAACAAGGGGAAGAGCAATGCCATCAAGGCCCTGGCCCAGGCTCTGGAACGGTTGCATCAGGCCGGAGTCCCGTACCGGCTGGCACAGGTGACAGGCGGGGCGGCTGCCAATGCCATTCCCAGCGAAGCAGAGGCAGTGATCGCTGTTCCTGCTGCCCAGGCAGAACAGGCCAAAGAACAGGTGGCAGCCGAAGAGACCAGCCAGAAAGCTGTCTATGGTACGGTGGAAACCAACCTGTCCATGACGGCTGAAGGGACAGAACGGCCCGAACAGGTATGGTCCCAGGCCGATACGGATCATCTGGTGGATCTTCTTGTCCTGCTCCATACGGGTGTCTTTGCCATGAATCAGCATCTGGTAACCCTGCCGGATCTTTCGGCCAATATCGGTACGGTGCGGGAAACGGAAGAGGGCGTGGACGTGGAATATTTCCCCCGGTCTTCTTCCAATGAACGGCTCCAGGAATTCGTTGAAAATCTGCCGGTATTTGCCCGGGTCACCGGTTTCCAGCTGCAGGTGGGGAAGATGTTCTCCGCCTGGACGGAGAATGTCCACAGCCGTCTGCTGCCGGTCATGGAGAAAGTCCATAAGGCTGTCCTGGGGAAGGAACCCAAAGTGGCAGCCATGCATGGGGGACTGGAAACGGGCTTTTTCTACGCCATGGATCCCCAACTGGATCTGGTCAGCGTAGGCCCCAATACCCATGCCATCCACAGTGCTGACGAATCCGTGGAACTGGATAGTTGTGCCCAGCTGGCTCGGATTATTGCCGGTACCCTGGTGGAACTGACTATGCTCCATTGAATGAGATCGTATTTTCAAAGGGCTGTGAAGAAATGAGGATCCATTTCTTCACAGCCTTATTTTTTTGTCTTTAAAAAGGAAGTTATCCTGTACTGACCACTTCTCACCATCCACCAGCCACGAAATAGGGGATTTCTTATAGTCTCCATCACAAAAAAATGGTTTACATTTGTTAAAAACAGCGTATACTATTACATGAAACAGGCCGAATTTTGAATTTTCATTCTTTGAGAAGGGATGTGGAAGACATGACAGGTTTACCTTTGATTTTCGCTTTTGTTCTTGCCATCATTGTCATGATCGTCGCTATTTCGAAATTCCGTATCCATCCTTTCCTGGCTATCCTGGCGGTTTCCGTGATCTTCGGCCTGGTCGGCGGAATCCCTCTGGTGAAGCATGGAAAGACGTTGGGCATTGCTGATGTGGTCAGCGCCGGGTTCGCCGGCACGTTCACCAGCATCGGCATTGTCATCATCATGGGCGCCCTGATCGGCACCCTGCTGGAAAAGACGGGGGCAGCCCTGAAGATGGCTGACTGTGTCGTCCGGCTGGTGGGGAAGAACAATACCAGCCTGGCCGTCCTGATCATGGGCTGGATCGTTTCCATCCCTGTGTTCTGCGACAGCGGGTTCGTCATTTTGAACCCTATCCGGAAAGCCCTGGTACGGCGGACCCACTGCTCGGCCGTAGCCACTGCGGTGGCCATGTCCATGGGTCTTTATATTTCCCACTGCTTCATTCCGCCCACCCCCGGCCCCATTGCAGCGGCCAACACCATTTATGAAGGCATGGGCCTGGAACCCAACCTGATCCTGATCATCGGCCTGGGCACGGCTTCCTCCATCCTGCCCATGATCGCGGCCTACTTCTACGCCAACTACATCGGCACGAAGGTAAAATCCAAGGAAGAAAAGGCGGAAGCCACGGAACCGGCGGAAACCCAGCAGACCTATGAAGACTTGATCAAGAGCTACGGCAAGCTGCCCGGCGCAGTTGCCAGCTTCGCCCCCATCGTGGTGCCCATCATCCTGATGGGTCTCTCCAGTGCCATGGCCATGGCCGGCACCCAGAGCGACATCATTAAGTTCCTGGGTACGCCCATCATCGCCATCAGTGTGGGCGTGATCCTGGGCATCATGGTGCTGATGCAGAGCACCGTGGAAGACAAAATGAAAGCCTTCTACGATATCACCAATGATACCCTGAAAGTGGTGGGCCCCATCCTGTTCATCACTGCTGCCGGCGGCGTCCTGGGCAAGGTCATCGCCTCTACCAGCATGGTGGCATTCATCAAGGCCAACTCCAATACCCTGGCCAGCCTGGGCATCTTCTTCCCGTTCCTGCTGTCGGCCATCCTGAAGACCGCTCAGGGTTCCTCCACCGTGGCCATCACCACCACGGCCGGGATCATGGCACCGCTGATGGGTACCCTGGGACTGGGGACTCCGATGCTGGCTGCCATCACGGTCATTGCCATCGGCGCTGGTGCTATGACGGTATCCCACGCCAACGACTCCTATTTCTGGGTGGTCACCAACTTCGGCGATATGGAAGTGCAGGACGGCTACAAGGCACAGACCCTGGGGACCCTGGTTACCGGTATCGCTGCCATGATCAACGTGTACATCCTGTATTTGATCCTGGGATAAGCAGCTAGTGGTTAGTGATTCGTGACTCGTGACGGGGTGTGGATTTTCCACACCCCCTTTTGTATGCTCTGAAACAGAAAATCCTAAAAAAAATCCCCCATCGGCACTATGATATATTGCCGAATGGGGGAAAATCGTTTATAATAGGGACAGCATTCAGGTGAATATTTTTTGGTTACAGTAGTCACCTGGAAAGACAACCCTATTTCTTATTTTCCCACGGTCCGGTTTCCGTGCGCAGAAAGCCGGACGCGGAGTGGTAAGATACAAGAGCGATATGCTTAGATTAAATACACGGGCAATTGAGGGGCCTGTGGGTAGGAGAGGTTACGATGAGTGAATTATTACGCGTGGAAGGATTAAAGATTGCCGTTGAAGGTAAGGAAATCCTGAAAGGCCTGGATCTGGTCATCAACAAAGGCGAAACCCATGTGATCATGGGCTCCAACGGGGCCGGCAAATCCACCCTGTTCAATGCCATCATGGGCAACCCCAAATATGTGGTGACCGCTGGTCATATTTATTTTGAAGGAAAAGACATCACCCATGCGCCGGTGAACGAAAGAGCGAAAGCTGGAATCTTTATGGCCTTCCAGTCTCCCATCTCCGTCCAGGGGATCAGTGTGGAAAACTTCATCCGCAACGCCAAAGCCACCATTACCGGTGAAAAGCAGCGGATCATGCCGTTCCGCAAAGCCCTGCACAAGGAAATGGACGCCCTGAGCATGGACAGAAGTTATGCCGACCGGTATGTGAACGACGGGTTCTCCGGCGGCGAACGGAAGAAGACCGAAATCCTGCAGATGGCCATGCTGGACCCGAAACTGACCATGCTGGATGAAATCGACTCCGGCCTGGACGTGGATGCGGTACGGATCGTTTCCGAAGCCGTGAACCAGTATCATAACGAAAACAACTCCCTGCTGATCATCACCCACCACAGCGAGATCCTGCAAAAGCTGCATCCGGATGTGGTCCATGTGTTGATCAACGGCCGCATCGTGAAGACCGGGGACGCTTCCCTGATTCAGGAAATCGAAGCCAACGGCTACGACGCTTATAAGAAATAACAGGGCGGTGAGCGATATGACGGAAGACAAGAAAGCAGAATTCGCCCGGGAAACCCAGGCGGACGAGCAGAAACTGCAGAGTGAACGGCAGAAGATCGATGCCCTGACCGACTTCAGCAACATGTACGACTTCAAGAAGGATTCCACCCATGAATTCAAGACCAATGCCGGCCTGACGCCGGAAGTGGTGCGGGAAATCTCTGCCAAGAAAAACGAACCGAAATGGATGCTGGATGCCCGGCTGAAGGCGCTGGACATCTATTACCAGATGCCGTACCCGGAATGGGGCCCGGACATCAGCGGCCTGGATATGGACAACATCGTCACGTACGTACGGCCCAACGCCCGCATGAGCGCCAGCTGGAACGACCTGCCCGACGACATCAAAGATACCTTTGACCGCCTGGGCATCCCCGAAGCGGAAAAGAAATCCCTGGCCGGCGTGGGCGCCCAGTACGACTCCGAAGTGGTGTACCACAGCATCCAGGACGAACTGACGAAACAGGGTGTCATCTACACGGATTTCGACACCGCTGTGAAGAAATATGAAGACATCGTGCGGAAGCATTTTATGAAACTGATTCCGCCCACGGATCACAAGTTCGCCGCCCTGCACGGGGCAGTCTGGTCCGGCGGCTCCTTCGTGTACGTGCCGGAAGGGGTGGATGTGTCCATCCCCCTGCAGAGCTATTTCCGGCTGAACGCACCGGGGGCCGGCCAGTTCGAACACACCATGATCATCGTGGAAAAAGGGGCCAAGGTGCACTTCATCGAAGGCTGCTCCGCCCCGAAATACAATGTGGCCAACCTGCATGCCGGCGCCGTGGAACTGTTCATCGGCGACGATGCCACCCTGACCTATTCCACCATTGAAAACTGGTCCAAGAACATGTACAACATGAACACAAAACGGGCCATCGTGGGCAAGAACGGCACCATCAACTGGGTGACCGGGTCTTTCGGTTCCCACACCTCCTGCCTGTATCCCATGAGCATCCTGAACGGGGAAGGCGCCCACTGCGAATTCACGGGCGTGACCTTCGCCGGTAAGGGCCAGTACCTGGATACCGGGTCCAAGGTGGTGCACAACGCGCCCCATACCACCAGCAACATCAACTCCAAGTCCATTTCCAAGGACGGCGGCGTGTGCATCTACCGGGGCAGCGTGGTTGTGAACGAATGTGCCGAAGGATCCAAATCCAACGTGAGCTGCGAATCCCTGATGCTGGATGAACAGTCCCAGTCCGATACCATCCCGGCCATCGTCATCAAGAACGACAATGTAGACCTGGGCCACGAAGCCAAAATCGGCCGGATTTCCGACGAAGCCATCTTCTACCTGATGAGCCGCGGGCTCAGCGAGGATGAAGCACGGGCCATGCTGGTCCGCGGGTTCGTGGAACCTGTTTCCAAGGCCCTGCCTCTGGAATATGCCGTAGAAATGAACAACCTGATCAATCTGGAACTGAAAGGTTCCATGTAAGAGGGAGGCGGAGAACATGAGCAAAGAACAATTCAACGAACTGCCGCGTCCCACCTTCCGCTGGATGAAAGTGAATCATCTGGAACTGGACCAGGAACCGGTGACGGAACTGAAACCGGTGGAACTGGCCATCCGCACCGACGGCCAGGTGGAAGCCAAGCAGTATGAAGGGAACGCCCTGCCCGACCTGGGCGATTTCCAGGGAGCCAGCAAGGAATCCCTGGCCCGGACCCTGAAGGGCGGCAATGTGAACTGCGCCGTGACGGTGGCTGACGGGGCGGAAGCCTCCGTGTGGATCACCTACACGGTGAGCGAAGCAGCACCCCAGCTGGTGGGCCAGCTGAAGGTCACTGCCGGCAAGGGCAGCCAGGTACATGTGTACGAGCTGTTCGACGGGGATGCGGAAAATGGCCTGGTGGACCTGCTGCAATACGTGGATGCCGGGGAAGGCGCCCGGGTGCAGATCAGCAAGGTACAGATCCACGGCGACCGGGTACGGCACATCGATGCCCGTCTCACCCGGGAAGCCAAAGAAGCCAATGTGAAATACGTCAGCGCCGAAGTGGGCGGCCACCAGACGGTGGTGAACGTGGTATCCAAGCTGGATCATGACGAAGCGGAATTCGACAGCGCTTCCATGTATCTGGGCGACAAGGACCAGCTGTTCGATTATTCCTACCTGGTACCCACCCAGGGCTGCAAGACGAAGACCAACATCCTGACCACCGGCGCCCTGATGGGCACCAGCAAGAAGTACTTCCGGGGAACCATCGATTTCCTCCGGGGCGGCAAGAAGGCCGTGGGGGATGAATCCGATGTGTGCCTGCTGCTGAACAAGGGCGTGCACTCCATCTCCGTACCGCTGCTGCTGTGCAAGGAAGATGATGTGGTCGGCAACCACGCTTCCAGCTCCGGTCAGATCGACCAGGATATGCTGTTCTATCTGATGAGCCGCGGCTTCGATGAAGCCGGTGCCCAGCTGATTATCGTGGAAAGCAACATCCGGCCGGTCATCGACCAGCTGGGTGACAGTGATTTGGAAGATAAGGCCCTCCAGGCTGTACGCAGCAAGATGCAACAGGTCGGCCGGAAAGGAAACTGATGGCCATGTTAAAGGATATTCGCAGTGATTTTCCGATTTTGAAAAAAGTCCATAATGGGCATCCGCTGGTGTACTTCGACAACGCAGCCACCACCCAGAAACCCTACCAGGTAATCGCCGCTATGGTGGACTTTCTGGAACATCATAATGGCAACCCCCATCGGGGCGCCCATGTGCTGTCCATCGAAGCCGGCCAGGTGTACGATGAAGCCCGGGAAGCCGTCCGCAAGTTCATCAACGCCAGGCACTTCGAAGAAGTGATCTTCGTGCGGAACTCCACGGAAGGGCTGAACCTGATTGCCCGCAGCTACGGGGAAACCCATCTGCACAAGGGCGACAAAGTGGTAATCCCCATTTCTGAACACCATTCCAACCTGGTGCCCTGGCAGAGAGCCTGCCAGAAGACCGGGGCCGAACTGGTCTACATGTACCTGGATGAAACCGGGCACTTCACGGACGAAGATCTGGCCAAGATCGACGACCGGACGAAGATCGTTTCCTTTGCCGCCGTCAGCAACGTGCTGGGCATGAAACGGCCCGTACGGGAAATCGTGGACCGGGCCCACAAAGTGGGAGCCATCGCCATCGTGGACGGCGCCCAGTCCGTACCTCATATGAAGACGGATGTACAGGCTCTGGACTGCGACTTCTTCGTATTTTCCGGCCACAAGATGCTGGGGTCTACCGGCACCGGCGTGGTGTATGGCAAGAAAGCCCTGCTGGAGGAAATGGAACCGTTCCTGCTGGGCGGCGATATGATCGAATACGTCCAGGAACAGACCACCACGTTCAACGAACTGCCCTACAAGTTCGAAGCCGGTTCCCAGAACGTGGAAGGGGCTGTGGCCCTGCATGCGGCCATCGATTACCTGGAAGCCATCGGCATGGACAATGTGGAGAAGCATGAGGAAGAGCTGACGAAGCGGTGCCTGGAAGGCATGCTGAAGCTGCCCCACATCCACATCCTGGGGTCCACCGATGAAACGGAAAAGACCGGGGTCATCTCCTTTACCATCGACGGGGTCCATCCTCACGATGCGGCCACGATCCTGGACAGCTACGGCATCGCCATCCGCAGCGGCCACCACTGTGCCCAGCCGCTGGGAGCCCACCTCCATGTAGAGGCTTCCAACCGGGCCAGCTTCTATATCTACAATACCTTGGAAGAAGTGGATTACTTCCTGTCCAAGCTGCCGGAAGTCCGGAAAGTCATGGGCTTCAAAGATTGATGCAAAAGGGGAGTTTATGATGGAAGATATGAATCAGCTGTATTCGGACATTATCCTGGAACACAACCAGGATCAGGCCAACAAGCATGAGCTGGATCCCCACAATCTGCAGGAACACGGCCACAACCCCAGCTGCGGGGATGACATCACCCTGCAGGCGGATATCGAGAACGGCATCATCAAGGATGCGGCCTACACGGGCCATGGCTGTGCCATCAGCCAGGCTTCCACGGATATCATGATCGACCTGATCAAGGGCAAGAGCGTGAAGGAAGCCCTGCGTCTGGTGGACTTGTTCCTGGCCATGATCAAGCGGGAAGAGACCGATGACAACAAGCTGGAAGAACTGGACGACGCCATCGCTTTGAAGAACATCTCCAATATGCCGGCCCGGGTAAAATGTGCGGTCCTGGCCTGGCATACGTTGAAGGATGCTTTGGAAGAACAGGAAAAGAAATAACGGGAAACCGGTGATCCGCAATGGAAGACGGGGTGTGAAAATTATTTTTCACACCCCGTCTTTATAGCTTTTTCCGGCGCTGTGTAGTATAATCTACCCATAATGTCAAGAGTGAAATATAAGGAGGATGCAGAGGAATGCATAGTTTTAGTACGGAATTCGGAGGACGGACCCTTACCATCGAGACTGGTAAGATTGCCAAACAGGCTAACGGCGCTGTTCTGGTCCGCTACGGTGAAACGGCTGTGGTGGTTGCAGTGACGGGTACCGATACCCCCAGAGAAGGAGTGGATTTCTTCCCGCTGACCGTTGACTTTGAAGAAAAGATGTATGCAGTGGGCAAGATTCCGGGAGGATTCCTGCGCAGAGAAGGCAGACCGGCTGAAACGGCCATCCTGACTTCCCGGCTGATCGACCGTCCCATCCGCCCCATGTTCCCGGATGGGTATCACAACGATGTGCAGATTGTGGCAACGGCTGTATCTGTGGATCCTGACAACGCTCCGGATATTCCGGCTATGATCGGTGCTTCCTGCGCCCTGTCCATTTCTGATATTCCCTTCGAAGGACCCATCGCCGGTGTGCGGGTGGGCCTGATCGATGGCCAGTTCATTGTGGAACCTACGGTGGAACAGGCCAAGGTCAGCGAACTGAACCTGGCTGTGGCCGGTACCAAAGATGCGATCCTGATGGTGGAAGCCGGCGCCAAGGAAGTCTCTGAAGACGTGATGCTGGATGCCATCTGGTTCGCCCATGGGGAAATCAAGAAACTGGTGGAATTCCAGGAAAAGATCCAGGCTGAAGTGGGCAAACCCAAGATGGAGTTCGAAGCCTATCAGCCGCCTGAAGACCTGGCCCGGGAAATCGAAGCGTATGGGGAACCGAAGATCCATGATGCACTGATGGATCCGGACAAGCTGCACCGGGATAAAATGGTCAGCGAAACCAAAGAAGAAATCATGGCGCATTTTACGGAACTTTACCCGGATAACGAAATCGATATTGCCCATGTGGTGGCAAAACTGGTGAAAAGGGTGTTCCGCCATATCATTACGGTGGATAAGATCCGTCCGGATGGCCGTGCCCTGGATGAAGTCCGTCCCATCAGCTGTGAAGTGGGTATGCTGGCCCGTCCCCATGGCTGCAGCCTGTTTACCCGTGGACAGACCCAGGTGCTGAACTGCCTGGCCCTGGCACCCCTGCGGGAGGCACAGACCCTGGACGGCCTGTTTGAACAGACCAAACGGTACATCCACCATTATAACTTCCCGCCGTATTGTGTAGGGGAGACGAAACCCCTGCGCAGCCCGGGCCGTCGGGAAATCGGCCATGGCGCCCTGGCTGAACGGGCCCTGCTGCCGGTGATTCCCAGCGAAGAAGAATTCCCGTACACCATCCGTCTTGTCTCTGAAGTCCTGGAATCCAATGGATCCTCTTCCATGGCCAGCACTTGCGCAAGCACCCTGTCCCTGATGGATGCAGGGGTTCCCATCAAGGCTCCTGTTTCCGGCGTGGCCATGGGGCTGGTGAAAGAAGGAGAGAATTTCACCATCCTGACCGATATCCAGGGACTGGAAGATGCCAATGGGGATATGGACTTCAAGGTGGCCGGTACCTCCAAGGGCATTACGGCCATCCAGATGGACATCAAAGTGGACGGACTGACCCGGGATATCCTCCAGGCTGCTCTGGCACAGGCCAAGAAGGGACGTGCCTTTATCCTGGATAAGATGCTGGAATGCATTGCTGAGCCTCGCAAACAGCTGAAAAAGTATGCGCCCAAGATCACCACCATCAAGGTGAATCCGGATAAGATCAAAGACATCATCGGACCTGGGGGCAAGGTCATCAAGAAAATCGTGGAAGATACCGGTGCCCAGATTGACATCAATGATGACGGGACGGTCTATATTGCCGCAGCCAACAGCGAATCCGCAGATGCAGCCATCAAGACCATCCAGGACATTACGGCAGAACCGGAAGTGGGCAAGGTCTATACAGGCAAAGTGACCCGGATCATGAACTTTGGGGCTTTCGTGGAATTCATGCCCGGTCGGGAAGGACTGGTCCATATTTCCCAACTGGCGAAGGAACGGGTTGCCAAAGTGGAAGACGTGGTCAATGTGGGCGATGAAATCGTGGTCAAACTGGTGGAAATCGATTCCAAAGGCCGCATGAACCTGTCCCGGAAAGCCTGCCTGAAATAAGCAAGGCCAAGTGATTAGTGGTTAGTGGCTAGTGATTAGTGGCTAAATGAAGGGAGCTGTGATTTTTGTCACAGCTCCCTTTTCATGTTACAATAAATAAGATAGTTCAAAAAAAGTGAGGTACTTCCCAATGGGATTCTTTTTTAGAAAAACAAAAGTACAGCTGGTGGCTCCGGTAACCGGAAGCCTGATTTCTCTGGAACAGGTAAAGGACCCGGCCTTTGCCCAGAAGATGCTGGGGGACGGGGTGGCCTTCCTGCCTGAAACGGGGGAACTGGTGGCGCCCTGCGACGGGGTGATCAGTTATGTGCCGGATACCGCCCATGCCATTGCACTGACGGAGGAACATGGCCTGGAAATCCTGCTCCATATCGGCCTGAACACCGTGGAACAGCAGGGCCAGGGCTTTGCGGCCAAAGTGAAGACCGGGGACAAGGTGAAGGCAGGCCAGGTGCTGCTGACGTTTGATATGGCGGCACTGACGGCCAAAGGCTGCGACCTGTCCACGCCCCTTGTGATCACCAATGGGGACAAGGTGGGCAAGCTGGAAAAAGGCACTCAGGGGCCGGTTTCGGCCGGTAAGGATGTTTGTCTTACGGTGACCCTGAACTGACGGCAGGAGGGAAAATCATGCACGTGAATGGCAGTGGCGGCAGCTTCGTGGAGAATGACTACGAGCTGGCGCCGGAAGTGGCCTGGCAGCTGGGCCTGCAGGTGTGCCGGGAGATGAACGTGGACGTGGAGACGCAGGACGACGCCGGCATGCTGCTGAACGGGTCCCTGCTCACCGGGGAAAAGACGTTTTTGTTCGGCAAACCCAAGCGGAAGGAGATCGTGTTTGCGGTACAGCCGGCGGAGGGCGGCTGCACGGTGATCGTGGACATCCACAAGAAGCGGATTGAGGTGTACAGCCTGAAACCCCAGAACAAGGAAACGGACGCATTCGTGGCCCTGTTCGAGGAAAAGGCCCAGGCTTACCTGGACCGGCGGATCTGTCCCCATTGCAAGGCGGCGCTGCCGAAAAATGCGGTGTTCTGCCCATTCTGCGGGGCGAAGGTGTGAAAAACGGGAGGTGCGGAACTGCACCTCCCGTTTTTGTCATACGTCCGGCTGCTGACTAGTGGCTAGAGACTAGTGACTGAGCTGTGAAGTATTTTTTTACAGCCCCTGATTCCGCATACCAAAAAAGCCCGCTGCACAAAGCAGCAGGCTTTTTCTATTCCGTAACCTATAAGCTTAGATGGCGCGGGTTACCTTGCCGGAACGTAAGCAGCGAGTGCACACGTTGATGCTCTTCACTTCACCGTCTACCACCGCTTTAACCTTTTGAACGTTAGGTTTCCAAGAACGTTTTACATGTCTATTGGAATGGCTGACGTTGTTACCGGACAGCTCACCTTTGTTGCAGATTTCACAGATGCATGCCATGGTCCCACCTCCTTCAAGTTATAAGGCAATGCTAAATTTTTAAAACCAATGTAGCTATTTTAACACAAAAGAGTTTATAATTGCAAGTGAAAAACTACGAGAAAAGGAGAAATTCAACATGTGGTGGCAGGAACCAGTTACCAAACTCAAAGGCATCGGGCCCAAAAAGGCCCTGGAATTTGAAAACATCAACGTTGTGACCATCGGCGATCTGCTGAACCATTTTCCCCGGCAGGGCTGCTACCTGGATTATTCCCATGTAAAGACCATTGACGAACTGACCACGGACGGCTCCATGCAGCTGTTCAGGGGATCCATCGTGCGGCTGAACAACCGGCGGAGCATGCGGAACATGAAATATGCCACCATTACAGTGGGGGATGGTACCGGCTTTGCAGAAATCGTCCTGTTCGGGGCCCAGACCTATATGACCCGGGTGTACCATACGGGGGATGAGGTGTTCGTCATCGGTAAGGTAGGCCTGGGACGCACGGCCAAAAGCGTCACGGCGGCCAGTTTGTCCCATGTGAAGGATGAGAAGGCGGAGGCTCCGGGCATCCTGCCCACCTATGCCCTGTCCGGCAGTTTGACCCAGAACAATGTGCGCAGCGCTGTACGGCAGGCCCTGGCACTGGCCCGGAAGGAGCTTCCGGAATGCCTGCCGGCACCGCTGCTGCGGGCCAAACATTTCCTGCCCCGGCTGGAGGCCCTGGAGAACATCCATTTTCCCAAAAGCCAGGAGCTGCTGGAAAAGGCCCGGCAGAGGTTCATTTTCGAGGAACTGTTCTTCCTGCAGTGCGGCCTGCTGCACCACCGGGTGGAAATCAAGCGGGACAGCCGGGGCATCAAGATGGCCCGCAGCGGAAAGCTGGTGGACAGGGTGCGCAGCCAGTTGGGCTTTGCACTGACGGACAGCCAGAAAAAGGCCTGGCAGGAGATCGACGACGATATGCAGAGCCCGGAACCTATGAACCGGCTGGTGCAGGGGGACGTGGGCAGCGGCAAGACGGCTCTGGCCATGCTGGCCCTGGCCAAGGCGGTGGAAAACGGGTACCAGGGATGCCTGATGGCTCCTACGGAAATCCTGGCGGAACAGCATTACCAGGAAATGCAGAAGGTCCTGGAACCGGCAGGCATCCGTACGGCGCTCCTCACCGGCGGGCTCACGGCCAAACGACGGCGGGAGGTGCTGGAAGGGCTGGCGGATGGTTCCATCCAGGCGGTGGTGGGGACCTATGCCCTGATCCAGGATGCGGTGGTGTTCCATTCCCTGGCCCTTGCCATCACGGACGAGCAGCACCGGTTTGGGGTGGCCCAGCGGGCGAAACTGCAGGACAAGAGCCAGTATGCGCCCCACGTGCTCATCATGACGGCCACACCCATTCCACGGACCCTGGCCCTGACTGTGTACGGGGATCTGGACGTGTCGCTGATGAAGGGCATGCCGCCGGGACGGAAACCGGTGCAGACCCTGTGCTATACCGAGGAGAAACGGGCTGCCGTGTACAAGGGACTGATCCACCAGGTCCAGGAGGGACACCAGGCCTATGTGGTATGCCCGCTCATCGAAGAAAGCGAGGGGGTAGATGCCAGGGCGGCTTCTGACCTGTATGACGAACTGACCCATGGCTATCTGAAGGGCATCCCCTGCGGGCTGCTCCACGGCCGGCTGAAACCGGAGGAAAAGGACGCGGTGATGGAAAGCTTCGCCAGAAACGAAACGAAGGTGCTGATTACCACCACAGTGGTGGAAGTGGGGGTGAACGTGCCCAACGCCACCTTGATGATCATTGAGGGAGCGGACCGGTTCGGCCTGGCCCAGATGCACCAGCTGCGGGGCCGTGTGGGCCGGGGCAGTGCCCAGTCCTACTGCGTGCTGCTCACCTCGTCCACCAACCCGGTGACCCTGGAACGGCTGCAGATCATGCGCAACTGCAGCGACGGATTCCTGCTGGCTGAAAAGGACCTGGAGCTCCGGGGGGCCGGCCAGTTCTTCGGGCTGCGGCAGCACGGACTGTCAGATCTGTATATTGCGGATATTCTGCGGGATACGGATACTCTGGTGGAAGCCCGGAAGGCAGCCCAATGGGCCATGAACGATCCCCAGATCGCCAGAGAGGTGGAACAGGCGGCTGCTACGACCCAGTTCGACGGCCGATTCGAGCGGATCTTCAATGCGTGAGCTCTGAAGCAGTCACTAGTTTCTAGTCACTAGTCACTAGCCAAAGGAAGCCAGCTGATGCTGGCTGCTAAATAAAGAAATGCAAAGGAATGTGTATCTATCGTTACACATTCCTTTTTCTTTTGCGGGAAAACAGAAAATTTTCTGGCAAAAGCAGGAAAACCAGCCCTGTTTCCCGAAAAAGAGTACCATCGGGTAAAAATGGCAGCTTCTCCAGGGAGTGTGCCTTCAGCAAAAAAACTACAGATCAAAGGGGGCTGTACAGTGAAAGAGTATACAGGTGATAAAATCAGAAACGTGGCAATCGTAGGGCACGGCGGCGCAGGGACCACTTCTCTGACGGAGGCCCTGCTGTATCGCAGTGGTGCCATCAGCCGGATGTGTAAAGTGGAAGATGGCCAGACTACGACGGACTTTGAACCGGAGGAAATCAAAAGAGGTGTCTCTGTCAGCGCAACCCTGGCCCCTGTAGAATGGCGGGATGTAAAGATCAACTTCATCGATACCCCGGGTTTCGCCGATTTCGTGGCGGAAGTGAAGGGTGCGTTCCGGGCTGTGGACAGCGTGCTGATCGTGGTCAGCGCCACCAGCGGTGTGCAGATCGGCACAGAACAGTGCTGGAAACTGGCGGAAGAAGCCGGCCTGCCCCGACTGATCTTCGTGAACAAGATGGATCGGGAAAACGCCGATTATGACAACATCCTGGACAACCTGCGTGCCAAGATCGGCAAGCGGATCCTGCCTCTGGAACTGCCTTTGGGTAAGGAAGAGAACTTCTGTGGCGTCATCGATGTGTTCAACCAGAAAGCCTACAAGGGCAACGGCAATGGGGCGGACGAAATCGAAGTGCCGGCTGAACTGAAAGACTGGGTGCAGGATGCCCACGACAAGATGGTGGAAGCTGCGGTGGAAGCCGATGACGACATCATGGAAAAATACCTGGAAGGGGAAACTGTCTCCGATGAGGAAGTGATGGGCTGCCTGATCAAGGGAATCCGGCAGGGAATCATCTTCCCTGTGCTGTGCGGCAGTGCCTTTAAGAACATCGGCCTGGGCCGGACCCTGTCTGCCATTGTGGACTACACCTTCCCGGCTGTCTTGAACGAATACCATGTGAAGGATCTGAAGACCGGCGAAACCGTGCGGCGCGATACCAATGCGCCCATGGCGGCCCTGGTGTTCAAGACCACCTCCGATCCCTTTGTGGGACGGATGAGTTTCGTACGGGTGTTCTCCGGCAGCATCAAGGCGGACAGCACGGTATACAATTCCAGCCGGGATGAAGTGGAAAAAGTGGGGGCCATCTGTACCTTGCGGGGCAAGAGCCAGATTCCCATGAAAGCCATCGTGGCCGGAGATATCGGGGTGATTTCCCGCCTGCAGTTCACCATGACCGGCGATACCCTGAGCGACAAGAATGCACCGGTGCAGTTTGCCCCGATTGAATACCCGCTGCCCATGTACAGCCGGGCCATTTCTCCCAAAAAGAAGGGGGACGAAGACAAGATTGCATCGGCCCTGGGCAAGCTGATGGATGAGGATCCCACCTTCATCGTCAGTCGGAATCCGGTGACCAAGGAAACCCTGATCAGCGGCATGGGGGACCAGCATCTGGAAATCCTCATGGAACGGATGAAACGGAAATTCGGCGTAGAAGCGGTGCTGCGGCCGCCCATGGTGGAATACCGGGAAACCATCCGTGGTTCTGCAGAAGTGGAAGGCAAGTACAAGAAACAGACCGGTGGCCATGGCCAGTACGGCGATGTGGTCATCCGGATGGAACCGTTGCCGCCAGGCACCGGGTTCGTCTTTGAAGATAAGATCTTCGGCGGCGCTGTACCCCGGCAGTACATCCCGGCGGTGGAAAAAGGCATGAAGGAATCCATGGAACACGGCATCCTGGCCGGCTATCCGGTGGTGGACCTGAAAATCACCCTGCTGGATGGGTCCTACCATACGGTGGACTCCTCGGAAATGGCTTTCAAGGTAGCCTCTCACATGGCCTTCCAGAAAGCAGCGGAACAATCCAAGCCGGTATTGATGGAACCGTACTACAACCTGGATGTATACTGCGATGAACGGACCACCGGGGATATCATCTCTGATCTGAACAGCAAGCGGGGACGGATCCTGGGTATGCAGACAGAAGGCGATGGACGGGCCTGTGTAAAGGCCCAGATCCCCTATGCAGAGATCCTGGATTACGCGGTGGATCTGCGGGCTTTGACCCAGGGGACCGGTTCCTTCGAAATGAAGTTCGACCATTACGAAGATGTACCGCCTAAACTGGCGGAGAAAATCATCTCCGAAGCCAACGCCAAAAAGGAACAAGCAAAAAAATAGTCACTGGTCACTAGTCACGAGTCACTAGCCGGTGGAAGCCAGCTCACGCTGGCGACTAAGGGAGCTGTGGATGATTTCATCACAGCTCCTTTATGCTATAATAGAGACAATTTTTGCACACAGGGAGGATTTTCATGGGACTGTCTACAACCACCAAAGGCATCCTGGCTTCCATGCTGGCGGCCTTTTTCTTTACGACCATGGATGTGGGGGCCAAGACACTGATCCATCTGGGAACCGGGGAAATCACGTTTTTCCGGGGCCTGCTGGGGCTGCTGGCCCTGCCCCTTTTGGCCCGACGGGAGGGACTGCCTGTGTTTTCAGGCAAAGACCGGCTGCTGCTCCATCTGCGGGGCTTTTTCGGATGCGCCTGCCTGCTGTTTTTCTTTTACTGCCTGCAGGGCCTGAAACTGGGGGATGCGGAGATCCTGACCCAGCTGTCGGCGTTCTTCATGTGCCTCCTGTCGCCCCTGTTCCTGAAAGCGAAGCTGGGACAGAATGTGGTGCCCCGGCTGATCATGATTGCGTCCGGAGCAGCGATCGTCCTCCAGGTCTGGAATTTCAGTTCCTTTAATGTGTTCGCCATCTTCGGCATCCTGTCGGCTCTGTTTGCGGCAGCTGCCTATGTGTGCATCGGCCGGCTGACGGAGCGGGGCGGCCATTCCCAGACAGAGCTGGTGTACTATTTCCAGGTGTACAGCATGCTGGGAGGTCTTGTGCTCATGGCCGGAGGGCAGGCGGTATGGCCCCGGGGGACGGAATGGCTCTGGATCGTGGAACTGGCTGCTTCGGCCCTTCTGGGACAGGTATCTCTGACCTGGAGCTGCACCCACATCCATCCCACCATCATGAACTTCGTGATGTACACAGGCATCCTGTTCCACATCCTGGCCGGATACCTGCTGTGGGGCGAGCAGCTGAGCCTGTATTCCTGGATCGGCGGGGCGCTGATTGTGGTGGGGAGCATCCTGCTGATTTTGAGAAAGCAGGGATAGTCCATGGTTTCGAACCCCGGAAGCAGAGACGGGACCGAGGCGGGAAAAATGCTTTTCCACAACCCCTTTTTCTTGCTTTACCCACCCAAATAGCCTATAATCAAACTGAATGATTGTGCATACTATTTTTTCGACCGTTATGGAGGGAACTTTTTTCATGAAAAATATTGATACGGAAAGCATCAACACCCTGCGTTTTTTATCCATCGATGAGGTGCAGGCGGCCAATTCCGGCCATCCCGGCCTGCCGCTGGGCACGGCACCCCTGATGTATACCCTGTGGGACCGGTTCATGAAATACAATCCCGAAAATCCCAACTGGTTCAACCGGGACCGGTTCATCCTGTCCCCGGGCCACGGCAGTGCCCTGCTGTATGCCATGCTCCACGTGGCCGGCTATGACCTGAGCCTGGACGACCTGAAGAATTTCCGGCAATGGGGCAGCAAGACGCCCGGTCATCCGGAATACGGCGTGACCCCCGGTGTGGATGTTTCCACCGGCCCGCTGGGCCACGGCTTTGCCATGGCGGTAGGCCTGGCCATGGCCGAACGGATGCTGGCTGCCCGCTACAACAAGGAAGGCTATGACATCGTCGACCATTACACCTATGGCATCACTTCTGATGGGGACCAGATGGAAGGGGTGGCTTCTGAAGCCGCTTCCCTGGCCGGCACCCTGGGCCTGGGCAAACTGATCTTCCTGTATGATGACAACAAGATCACCATTGAAGGCAGCACGGACATCGCCTTCCGGGAAGACGTAGGGGCCCGCTTCAAAGCCTATGGCTGGCAGGTGCTGCGGGTAGGGTCCTCCGAAGATGTGGAAGCCCTGGCCGAGGCCGTGGAAGCCGCCAAAAAGGAAACGAAAAAACCGACCCTGATCATTGTGAAGACCCACATCGGGTTCGGCAGTCCCCGTCAGGATATGGCCAGCGCCCACGGCGAACCCCTGGGTGTGGAAAACGTGGCCAAAACCAAGGAAGCCGCCGGTTGGGACGGCAGCCAGTCTTTTGTGGTGCCGGAAGAAGTGAAGAAGCATTTTGCCGACAAACTGCCCCAGTGCCAGAAGAACGAAGCGGACTGGAACAAGCTGGTGGAAGCATACGGCAAGGCCTATCCGGAACTGGCCCGGGAATTTGCCGATCGGCTGGACGGGAAACTGGACCTGGACCTGAAGGAACTGCTGAAGGCTTTCAAAGATACGGATTCTGTGGCCACCCGTGCTGCTTCCGGTACGCTGCTGCAGCTGCTGGCTGACAAGGTGCCTGCCCTGATCGGCGGCAGTGCCGACCTGGGTCCCTCCAACAAGACGGAAATGAAGGGCAAGGGATTCTTCTCGGCCGAAGACCCTGCCGGCCGGAACATCCACTTCGGTATCCGGGAACATGCCATGGGCTGCATTGTCAACGGCCTGTGCCTCCACGGCGGCATCATCCCCTTCGGGGCCACGTTCCTGGTATTCGCCGACTTTATGCGGCCGGCTGTGCGGATGGCTGCTCTGATGGGCATCGGCAGCGTGTTCGTCTATACCCACGACAGCATCTTCGTCGGAGAAGACGGTCCGACTCATGAACCCATCGAACAGGCCATGAGCCTGCGGCTGATCCCCAATGTTTCCGTATTCCGTCCGGCGGATGCCCTGGAAACGGCTGTGGCCTGGAAAGCTGCCTGCGAAAACCGCAAACAGCCCACCTGCCTGCTGCTGACCCGGCAGGGAATGCCTGTACTCCATGCGTACGAAAAAGTCATCGCCAAAGGCGCTGCCAAAGGTGCGTATGTGCTGAGCCCCTCTCCCAGAGACAAGGTGAAGGCCACCCTCATTGCCACTGGCAGCGAAGTGCATCTGGCCCTGGCTGCCCAGAAGGCACTGGACGAAAAGAAGATCGGGGTCCAGGTGGTGTCCATGCCCAGCTGGGATGTATTCGAAAAACAGAGTGATTCCTACAAGAAGAAGGTCCTGCCGAAGGATATTCCGGCCATCGCCCTGGAAGCTGGCGTGACCACGGGATGGGCCCGCTATACCGGCAGCGAGGACAGAGTGCTGGGAATCAACCGGTTCGGTGCTTCGGCCCCGGGCAAGGTGGTGTACGAAAAGTTCGGGTTCACTGTGGACCATGTGGTGGAAATGGTGAAGAAGTTAAAATAAGAACGAGTGGCTAGTGGGTAGTGGCTAGTGATTAGTGAATGATAGGAGGGAGCTGTGGGATGTTGCACAGCTCCCTTTCCAAAAGGAAGGGAATGTGTATGCTTCATCTTTTGACCATTGCCGGCTCGGATTCTTCCGGTGGAGCGGGAATCCAGGCTGACCTGAAGACCTTTGCCGCCCATGGCTGCTATGGGATGAGTGTGATCACGGCTGTGACGGCCCAGAATACCACCGGGGTCACGGCCATCCAGAATATCGATCCGGAAGTGGTGGAAGCCCAGATCGATGCAGTATTCTCCGACATCCGGGTGGATGGGGTGAAAGTGGGGATGGTTTCCACTTCGCCGGTGATCCGGGCCATTGCCCGGAAAATGCGCCAGTACAAGCCCAGAGTGCTGGTGGTGGATCCGGTGATGGTGGCCACCTCCGGCGCATATCTGCTGGAAAAGGATGCGCGGAAGGATCTGCAGGAACAGCTGCTGCCTCTGGCCACGCTGATTACCCCCAACATGCAGGAGGGGGAAGTACTTTCCGGTCTGACCATTCAAAGCCAGAAGGAAATAGAGCAGGCTGCGGCTGTCATCTGCCAGCAGGGGGCCAAAGCTGTGCTGCTGAAAGGCGGCCATCTGACGGAGACGGCGGACGATTATCTGCTGTATCCGGGAGAGGGCAACTGGCTCCAGGGCAAGTGGTTCACCGGCAAGCGATCCAACAACCCCAACACCCATGGCACGGGCTGCAGTCTGTCTTCGGCCCTGGCCTGTGAACTGGCCAAAGGGCTCACCCTGCCGGAAGCGGTGGAAAAGGCCAAGGCCTATGTGGCCCTGGGCATCCAGAACGGACTGGCGGTGGGCCATGGCCACGGTCCCATCCATCATTTCGTGGATCTGTACCGGATGGCTGACTGGAAGTGAGACCATGAAAAAATTTGATTTGAGTGTGTATCTGGTAACGGACCGGCACTGCCTCCGGGGACGGGATTTCTATGCCGCCATCGAGGAGGCCCTGAAGGCCGGTGTGACCCTGCTGCAGCTGCGGGAAAAGGATGCTTCTTTCCAGGAACTGCTGGAGGAGGGCCGGAAGGTGCAGGCTCTGTGCCGGAAGTACCAGGTTCCGTTCCTGATCGATGATCAGGTGGAGGTGGCCAGAGCCCTGGACGCCGACGGGGTCCACCTGGGACAGGAGGATGAGGCCATCGAGAGGGCCCGGGCTGTCCTGGACCGGGAAAAAATCATCGGCATTTCTGCCCACAATGTGGAAGAGGCTCTGGAAGCCCAGCGAAAAGGGGCTGATTACCTGGGTGTGGGCGCCCTGTATCCTACCGGCAGCAAGAAGGATGCTTCCGTGCTGGCGCCTGGAGTGCTCCGTCAGGTGGTCGAAGCTGTCCGGATTCCTGTGGTGGGCATTGGCGGCATCCATGAAGCCCAGTATGGACAGGTTCTGGACCAGGGCGCTGCAGGCTGTGCCATGATCAGCGGTATCCTGGGGGCGGATGACATCACCGCCACCGTAAAGCGTCTGAAGGTCCAGGCAGCCGAGCATTTGCAGAAGAGGTGAGGAACGTGGCCAGCGATTTGAAAGCCGAGCAGCTGGGAAAGAAGGTGCTGACCCGATTCACCCGTCGGATTGTGGATCAGGTGTTCCTGTTCATCCAGGACGACCCGGAACTGCTCCAGGAGTATCAGGAGGTGGTCCGGGAAAGTACTCCCAACGGGGTCAATTCCGTGCTGGGCCGGATGATCACCGAGGCCTACGACCTGATCAATCTGAACAAGGAAAAGCGTCCGGAATCCCGGCTGCTGAAAAAGTATACCCGGCACGCCGTCCGCTGGGAGAAAGAAGACTTGCAGCTCCAGAAAAAAGTCATGTATGGGGACCAGGATCTGTTTTCCCTGAAACCGGTGCAGGAAAAAAAGGAAAAGAAACCCCGAAAACGGGGACCGGAGCAGGAAAGTCTGTTTTAGCCATTAAATTTCACCCTGTCAAGGAAAAATCCTTGACAGGGTTTTGCGTTTATAGTACAATAACTCCCGGTGATATTCATGCAGGATGATGGATTTGAGAAACGGATCCGGTTCGGCCAGCTCTTTGCCATTTATGGCGGGCTGCTGACGGAGAAACAGCAGAACATCATGGAACAGTATTTCTACGATGACCTTTCACTGGGGGAAATCGCGGAGAACACCCAAACCAGCCGCCAGGCGGTCTATGATCTGTTGCGCAGGGTGGAACAGACCCTGGAAAAATACGAAGACAAACTCCACCTGCTGCACCAGGAACAGGAAAGACAGTTCAAGCTGAGGGGAGCCGTCAAGCTCCTGGAGGCCTGTCGTACCAGTGACAGTACCGATCCCCGCCTGGGGAAGGTGGAAGAGATCCTGAGAAGCATCATAGACGAAAGCAGGTAATTATGGCTTTTGAAATCCTAACTGACAAACTGACGGCCGCCATCCAGAAACTGCGGGGCCAGAAGACCGTATCCGAGCAGGACTTGAAAGAAACCCTGCGGGAAGTGCGGCTGGCACTGCTGGAAGCGGATGTGAACTTCAAGGTCGTCAAGGAATTTACTGCAAAGATCAAGGAGCGGGCCATGGGCCAGCAAGTGGACCCCAACCTGACTCCCGGCCAATATATCGTGAAGATCGTCCATGAAGAACTGATTGAACTTCTGGGCGGGACCCAAAGCAAACTGAACACGGCAGCCAATCCTCCCACGGTGATCATGCTGGTGGGGCTGCAGGGCGCCGGTAAGACCACCACGGTGGGCAAGCTGGCCAACTACCTGCGGAAGAACGGCAAGAAGCCACTGATGGTGGCAGGGGATGTGTACCGTCCTGCGGCCATTACCCAGCTGGAAGTCATCGGCAAGCAGCTGGATATGCCGGTGTTCACCATGGGAGATCAGGTTTCTCCTGTGGAAATCGCGAAAGAGTCTCTGAAACGGGCCAATGCCCTGCTGTGTGACACGGTGCTCATCGATACCGCCGGCCGCCTGCACGTGGACGAGACGCTGATGAACGAACTGAAAGAGATGAAAGCAGCGGTCCATCCGGACGAAATCCTGCTGGTGGTGGATGCCATGACCGGTCAGGATGCCGTTACGGTAGCCGATTCCTTCAACAAAGCCCTGGGCATTACGGGGCTGGTAGTCACGAAACTGGATGGCGACGCCCGTGGCGGTGCCGTGCTCAGCGTGAAGGCCGTTACCAACTGCCCGGTGAAGTTCGTGGGGATGGGCGAAAAACTGGATGCCCTGCAGCCTTTCTACCCGGATCGGATGGCTTCCCGGATCCTGGGCATGGGGGATGTTCTCTCCCTGATCGAAAAAGCACAGGAAGCCATCGATATGGATTCTGCCAAGAAAATGGCCGAGTCCATGAAAAAGAATGAATTCACCCTGGATATGTTCCTGGATCAGATGAAACAGGTCAAGAAACTGGGGTCCCTGGAATCCATTCTCAGCATGATCCCCGGCATGGGAAAATTTGCCAAACAGCTGGAAGGGGTGGATCTGGACGGTAAGGAAGTCCGCCGCCTGGAAGCCATCATCTACTCCATGACCCCCCAGGAGCGTCAGAATCCCCGGATCATCAACGGATCCCGGCGGAAACGGATTGCAGCCGGCTGTGGTCAGCGGGTGCAGGATGTGAACCGGCTGCTGAAGCAGTTCGAAGAGAGCAAGAAACTCATGAAGACCATGCAGGGTATGAACAAGTATGCACGGAAGGGCAGATTTAAACTGCCTTTCATGCAATAAATCATTCCATTTGAAGGAGGTGAATGTTGTGGCAGTTAAAATCCGTCTGAAACGTATGGGTGCCAAAAAGAGCCCTTTCTATCGTATCGTTGTTGCTGACGAACGCGCTCCGCGTGACGGCCGTTTCATCGAAACCGTAGGGACCTACGATTCTACCGTTGACCCCGCTGTGGTTACCATCGATGAAGAAAAAGCTCTGTCCTGGATGAAGAAGGGGGCACAACCGACTGATACGGTTCGCTCCATGTTCAGCAAGCAGGGCCTGATGGCTAAACTGGCTGGCGAAAAGGCAGCAAAATAAGGAGGACGACTATGAAAGAGATAGTTGAAGTGATTGCTAAGGCTATCGTGAATAATCCCTCCGAGGTACAGGTGGAGGAAGAGAAAAACGGGTCTTCCGTGATTCTCAAACTCCACGTGGCACCTGAAGATATGGGTAAAGTGATCGGCAAACAAGGCCGCATTGCCAAGGCCATCCGTCTGGTGATGAAAGCAGCTGCTACCCGCGAAAATGTAAAAGTCATCGTAGATATCGATTAAAGGTGGTTACCATGGATAAAATGATCGTTCGGGTGCCTGTAGTCATCAAGGCCAAGGTCACTGATGACCTGAAAGCCAAGATCATTGCAGATATGAAACGGCAAGTCCAGGCTGCTGAACTGGATTTTGAACAATTCCAGTTCAATGCCAAACGGGCTCTGAATGAACAGGCCGCTGCAGGGCCTGACGCAACTCGGGCTCTCCAGGAGCAGATCGAGTACGAAAAAGCGCAGCGCGGCCGTGCGCTCCAGGAGTTGAAAGACAAACTGGAACGGGCTGAGAACCTGGAAATTGGCAGTGAAGTCGGTCATGGTACACTGGAACGTTCTGTAGAGATTACCGTCGGCAGCGACCTGGAATCTCTCATGGGTGCCGAAATCGTCGTAGAGGACGGCAAAGTGATTGGTTTCAGAGCGTAAGCCTATGGAACAGCATATCGTGATTGGCAAAATTGTCGCCCCGCATGGCGTGCGGGGCGAATTTCGCATCATGCCGCAAACGGACCATCCGGAGCGGTACGCCAAACTGAAGAAAATCACCCTGGACAACGGCCGGGAATTCACGGTTGTGAGCCTGCGCCAGCATAAGAACGTATACCTGATGAAGGTGGAGGGCATCGATACCATGAATGATGCGGAAACCCTCCGGGGCCGGACCATCGTCCTGCGTCCTGAAGAATTGCCCCCTCTGCCCGAAGGCCAGTTCTATGTCCGGGATATCCTGGGTTTTGCCGCTGTCACACCGGAGGGGGAACCCATCGGGACCCTGAAGGATGTGTACAGCCCCGGATCTACGGATGTATTCGTCATTGCCCCGCCGGAGGGAGAAGACATCCTGGTGGCGGCCATCGCAGACAACATCCGGAAGATCGACTGGGAAAAGAAAGAAATCGTCGTTGTGCTGCCGGAGTGGATTTGAGCCATGAAATTTGTGTTTATCACCTTATTTCCGGAAATGATCCAGAATGCCTGCAGCGTAAGCATCCTGGGCCGGGCTGCCCAGGAGGGGCTGATCAGCGTCCAGTGCGTCAATCCCCGGGATTACGCCACGGACCGGCACCGCAGTGTGGATGATACCACCTGTGGCGGCGGAGCCGGCATGGTGCTGAAGCCCCAGACTTGCCTGGCTGCCCTGGACCGGGCCCGGGAACTGGCTCCCGGGGCACTGGTGGCTGCCATGACCCCCGTGGGGGAACAGCTGCAGCAGGAACGGATCTGCGGACTGGCCAAAAGTGGCCGGGACCTGATCTTCCTGTGCGGCCATTACGAAGGTTTCGATGAACGGATCCTGATGGAGGCTGATCTCCGGCTTTCCATTGGTGATTTCGTGCTCACAGGGGGGGAGCTGCCGGCTCTGTGCGTTATGGACGCCGTTGCCCGGTTCATCCCCGGTGTACTGGGCAAACAGGTCAGTGCAGAGGAAGATTCGTTCCACCACAGCCTGCTGGAATATCCTCAGTATACCCGTCCTGTAGAGTATCAGGGCAAAACCGTACCGGAGATCCTGCTCTCCGGAGACCACGCAAAAATCGACCAGTGGCGGCGGAAGGAAGCCCTGCGGGCAACCTTCCACCATCGCCCGGAGCTGCTGCGGCAGATGCAGTGGCAGAAGGGGGATGGCAGGCTGTTCCTGGCCATGAAAGAAGAAGAAAAAGAGAACTCCCGGGCAGAAAAGAAGTAAGGGAAAATCCCCGGCTTTCTGGTTGCACTGGGAACCGGCTGTATGGTATAATACAGCGTATGCATTAACGGGCGGTCCGCTGTTAGCACGTGGCTAGACATGAACGTCTTGGATTCTGAGGAGGAAATTATAAATGAACGTAATTGAAGCAATTGAAAAGGAACAGCTGCGTTCCGACATTCCTGAATTCCGTCCTGGCGATACCCTGAAGGTTTATGTAAAGGTTGTCGAAGGTTCTCGTGAACGTGTTCAGATGTTTGAAGGCGTTTGCATTGCACGGAGTGGTGCTGGTGTACGGGAAATGTTCACCGTTCGCCGTGTTGCTTCCGGTGTTGGCGTAGAACGGATGTTCCCTGTACATTCCCCGCGTCTGGAAAAGATCGTTGTATCTCACAGAGGTGTAGTGCGCAGAGCCAAACTGTACTATCTGCGTAAACTGACCGGTAAAGCTGCTCGTATCAAAGAACGCCGCTAATCCGGACGAATCAGGCAGTTGCTCCGGCAACTGCCTTTTTTCTGTGAAGGAGAGAACTATGAGCGAAAACAAGAAGTCGGATTCCTGGCAGGATACCGTCAGTGACTGGCTGATTTCCATCATCGTGGCCGTAGTCCTGGCTTTCGGGATCCGGACTTTCCTGGTGGAACCCTATATGGTGTCCGGGCCTTCCATGATGAACACCCTGCAGGACCGGGAGCGGCTGCTGGTGAACAAGCTGGTGTACTATACCCGCCAGCCCAGAAGGGGCGAGATCATCGTCTTCAAGTATCCCAGCGACACCCGGCGTGACTTCATCAAACGGGTCATCGCTGTGGGCGGGGACACCATCGAGATCAGGGATGGGAAGACCCTGGTGAACGGAGAAGCCATCGATGAAAGCTACATCCGGGAACCCTTCCACACCAACCTTCCCAAAATGACGGTGCCCCAGGGACACATCTTCGTCATGGGCGACAACCGGAACAATTCGGAAGACAGCCGCTTCCAGGATGTGGGCTTCGTAGACCTGAGCCTGGTCAAGGGCAAAGCCAGTGTCATCTTCTGGCCTCTGGGTCAGATGCGTTCACTGCCGTAATTTTACATGGGGCTGTCGTTGCGGCGACAGCCCTATTTTTATATAAGAAAGGGGAGCTGCCCCTTTCGCTGCACCAAATTGCAGAAAATGGATGGATTTTTGCACCATTCGCATCCCTGTTGTTTTCATGATATAATGGGACCCATGCGAGTCAGGCGGCCATGCCGCTGTCTATAGAGAAAGGACATGTAAGAATGGAGAATACCTTCGGAGAAAAGAAACTGCACATCCAGTGGTTCCCAGGCCATATGACCAAGGCCAGGCGGATGATGGAAGCCAACCTGAAACTGGTGGATGTGGTGGTGGAACTGCTGGATGCCCGGATTCCCCGGTCCAGTGCCAACCCCATGTTGCAGCAGCTGATTGGCAGCAAGCAGAAAATCGTGGTGCTGAACAAGACGGATATGGCGGACCCGGATCAGACCCGGGCCTGGCTGACCTGGCTGAAGAAAAAGAACTTTACCGCACTGGAAGTGGACTGCCAGAAGGGAAGAGGTGTCAAGGCTCTGGTAACAGCCATCCAGAAGGCCGGGGAACCTACCCTGGAAAAATGGCGGAAGAAAGGCGTGCGCAACCGTTCCATCCGGGTCATGATCGTGGGCATCCCCAATGTGGGCAAATCCACCCTGATCAACCGGCTGCTGGGCCGGAACAAGACCGTGACCCAGAACAAACCCGGCGTGACACGGGGACCTCAGTGGGTGATCCTGGGCAAGGGACTGGAACTATTGGATACGCCGGGAGTTTTGTGGCCTAAGTTCGACAATCCGGAAACGGGGTTCTGCCTGGCTGTGACCGGAGCCATCCGGGAAGAGGTGTTCGATCAGGAAATCGCTGTGCACATCCTGGTGCAGCGGCTGATGAAACGGTATCCTCAGGAACTGTGTGCCAATTATAAGATTGAATTGACAACGGAAGATACGGTGGAGACTGTGGAGGAAAAAATCGCCTTGTCCCGGGGCTGGTTGCAGGCTGGCGGCGTGGCTGACAAGAACAAGACCATCCAGATGGTGCTGCGGGATTTCAAGAGTGGAAAGCTGGGAGCCTTTACCCTGGAAACAGCGCCTAAAACAGGAGGAGAGCAGTAATGGACGAGAAGAAGAAGGTCAGCTACATCAAAGAGCGGCTGGCCCAGGGCCCTACCGCTGCGGAACTGGCCCTGTGGTCCGAAGACCCGCGGATGGGGGTGCAGCACATCCTGGCTTCCTATGAAAAAAAGCAGATCAAAAAGAGAAAGGAACAGCAGCGGCTGCAGCAGCTCCAGTCCATGGAACAGCAGTACTGGGACAGGGGATTGGAATATGTGGCTGGCTGTGATGAAGCAGGACGGGGTCCGCTGGCGGGTCCCCTGGTGACAGCGGCGGTGATCCTGCCCCATACCATCTGGCTTCCGGGACTGAATGATTCAAAAAAAGTAAGTGCCAAACGTCGGGAGGAACTGTATGGGGAGATCCTGGACCAGGCGGTGGCTGTTACCGTGAGTATCCTGGGACCCAGAGAAATCGATACCCTGAACATCTACCAGGCGGCCAAACAGGCCATGACGCTGTGCCTGACACATATGAAGGTGAGGCCCCTGGCGGCCATTACTGATGCCATGCCACTGAACCTTCCGGATCTTCCGGTGCAGGATGTGGTCAGGGGGGACAGCAGGAGTGCAGCGGTGGCAGCGGCTTCCATCATCGCCAAGGTCACCCGGGACCGGATCATGGAACAGCTGGATCAGGAGTATCCTCAGTACGGATTTGCCACCCACAAGGGATATGGTACGGCCAAACACATGCATGCGGTGCTGGACTGCGGTCCCACGCCCTGGCACCGGAGAAGCTACGAGCCCTTGAAGAGCATGGGCGATACCGGGGAAGCCATCAGCGAGAATCGGCTGCTGCAATTGAAATAAGGGAGGGATTCCGGATGGTCCATGCACGACGGAAATTCGGAAACTGGGGCGAAGATGCCGCAGTGCAGTACCTGGAAAGGAATGGCTATGAGATCCTGGAACGGAACTTCAGCTGTCATTGGGGCGAAATCGACATCATCGCCCGGCAGCGGGGTATCCTGGCCTTTGTGGAGGTAAAGAGCCGCCACACGCTGACCTACGGACGGCCGGCGGAGGCGGTGACCCGTGCCAAACAGGGGCGGCTGCGCAAATCCGCCTACCTGTACCTGAAGACCCATCAGGTGCACCGGTTCCGGTACCAGTTCGATATCATCGAAGTCCTGGATTTATATGGACAGATTTCTCTGAATCATTTGAAGAATTGTTTTTAACAGAAAGACAGAACCGTTTGCCGGGACTGTCCAGACCAACCCAGATTACCAGAAGGAGCTGATCCCATGTATGCACGCACTTGGGGAGAGACCACCCGGAGCATCAATGGAGAAATGGTTACGGTGGAAGTGGATGTGACCAATGGCATGCCGGCCTTTGAGATGGTGGGCCTGCCGGATGTGGCCGTGAAGGAGGCCCGGGAACGGGTGAAGGCGGCCATCAAGAATTCAGGGTTCCACTTTCCGGATACCCACATCACGGTGAACCTGGCTCCGGCGGACCTGAAAAAGGATGGAGCCGGGCTGGATCTGCCCATTGCCCTGGGAGTGCTGGCAGCCAAACAGTATGTGAAGCTGCCGGAACCCATGCCGGTGTTCGCCGGAGAACTGGCCCTGGACGGCACCCTGCGCCCGGTGAACGGCATCCTGCCCATGATCCTCCGGGCCCGGGAAGAAGGCTTGCCCGCTATTTTCATTCCGGCGGGGAACGCCACCGAAGGGGAACTGGTGGAGGGCATCGAAGTCTTTACGGTGAGCTGCCTGGGAGAGATCATCGACCATTTCGAAGGGACGCATCCGCTGCAGCCCCTGGCCAAAAAGGTCCTGGACCTGGAAAGCCCGCCGGAGGACCTGGTGGATTTTGCCGATGTACAGGGGCAGCGGGTGGCCAAACGAGCGCTGGAAATCGCAGCTGCCGGCGGTCATAACGTGCTCATGGTGGGTGCTCCCGGTGCGGGAAAGACCATGCTGGCCCGGCGGCTGCCCAGCATCCTGCCTCCCATGACGGAGGAGGAGGCTCTGGAGGTAACCAAGATCTACAGTATTTCCGGACTGCTGAAAAGCCGCCATGGCATTATGGTAGAGCGCCCCTTCCGGAGCCCTCACCATACGGTTTCCCAGAGTGCCCTCATCGGTGGCGGCAGCATCCCCCGGCCGGGAGAGGTGACCCTCAGCCATCACGGGGTCCTGTTTCTGGATGAATTGCCGGAATTCTCCCGCAGTGCCCTGGAAGTACTGCGTCAGCCCCTGGAAGACGGCATGGTGACCATCAGCCGGGTCCAGGCATCCCTGACCTATCCGGCCCGGTTTATCCTGGTGGCGGCCCAGAATCCCTGTCCCTGTGGTTTCTGGGGGGAGGAGGACTCCATCCACCAGTGTACCTGCAGGCCCGGAGACATTGCCCGGTATCGGAAAAAAATCTCCGGTCCTCTGCTGGATCGGATCGACATCCAGATCCACGTGCCCCGTCTTCAGTACCAGGAGATGAAAAGTACCCGGAAGGAGGAGAGTTCGGCGGCCATCCGGCAACGGGTGGTGGCGGCCCGAAAGCTCCAGCGGGACCGGCTGAAGGGAACCCATCTGTTCTGCAATGCCAGCATGGGACGCCGGGAAGTGAAAGCCTTCTGCCCCATGACCCGGGAAGCGGAATGCCTGCTGGAAAAATATTTCATCAGCCTGGGCCTCAGTGCCCGCAGCCATGACCGGATCATCAAGGTGGCCCGGACCATTGCCGATCTGGGAGGAAGCCGGGAAATCACGGCTCTCCACCTGGGAGAGGCCATCCAGCTGCGGACCAGCATCCAGGGCTGAGGGAGGTGTACCATGGTGATCCACGCTGTTTATGGCGTTTTCTGTTTTCTCATCGGATGCTGTATGGGCAGTTTTCTGGGCCTGTGTGCCGTGCGGCTCCAGAGGGAGGAAAGTCTCTGGAGCCCCAGGTCTCACTGCGACCATTGTGGTCACAGGCTGGAGGCGCGGGAACTGGTGCCCCTGGCCGGATATTTCCTGAATGATGGACGCTGTCGGTACTGCGGGGCCCTGATCCCGTCTCGGTATTTCTGGCAGGAAATCATCACCGGCCTGCTGTTCCTCCTGGTTGGATTCCAGACGGGTCCGGGTCTGCTGCTCCTGGTACGCTGGGGCATCCTGTCCCTGCTGCTCCTGCTTTCCTTCCTGGACATGGCGGAACTGCAGCTGTATGAGGGCCTGTTCTATCCCCTGGGGCTGCTGTTCCTGGCCTACCGGTTCCTGGCCGGGTCTTCCCTCAGCCTGGGAATCATGGGGGCCCTGGTACTGGGCGGAGGCATGGAGCTGCTGCGCCGCTGGAAACCCCATGGACTGGGCGCCGGAGACCCGAAACTGGTGGGACTGCTGGGCTTCTGGCTGGGGACCCTGCGGGGCGGGGAGAGTCTGCTCTGGGCCGTGGCCGGTGCCTTCCTGTTTGTCCTGTGGAGGGTATTCCAGGCTCCCAGAGCCGGACGGATGCAGGCCTGGCATGCACCCATTCCCTTTGGCCCTTTTTTGTGCGGGGCTGCCTTCCTGCTGGATTGTCAGCGGTGGGGGCTTCCCTTCGGGCTGGATCCTGCCGGTGGCCTGCCTCTGCTGCTGGGGACCCTGGAATACTCTTTCGGACGGGGAGCAGAAACGGTGAAGGTCCGGTTCCAACGATTGCTGCGGCGGTTGAAACCGTGGCCCTCTGCAATGCTCAGTGTCGTATTGGGGGAGAAGAAGCTGGTACTGCTCCAGGGAGAACGACGGGGCAGCCAGTGGGAAGCCCAGCGGTATCTTGAAATGGTCTGGCCGGATCGGTTGCGGGCATTTCTGGAGCATGGCCAGGCGGACCCAGTGGCCCAGTGGCTGCAGGCAGTCTGCGCCAAACGAGGCTTTACGGCCAGACAGGTGAACCTGTCCCTGGCACCGGAGTGGACGGAACTGCGGGAATTGTCCCTTTCCGGTCTTTCCTGGAAAGAACAGCAGGAGGAAGCTTCCTGGGAAATCCTTCAGCAGGTGTCCTATCCTGCGGGCAGCTTCTCTCTGGTGCTGCAGCCCCATCCGGATCAGCCCGGACAGGTCCTGGCGGAACTTCTGCTGGATCGGCGGAGAAAATTCCTGGATCAGCTGGCCGGAACATTGGCATGGAAGATCCTGCGGGTGGAGCCCCTGGCCCAGAGCTGGAGCCGTTTGTTCCCAAAAGGGGCTCTGACCCTGCTGCTGCTGCGGCAGGAGACGGAAATCTCCTATGGCTGGTATAAGAATGGGATTCTCCTGTCCACCGGATTGTTCCCACCGGAGGAAATCCCTGAGGTGGAGACGCTGCCGGAGCAGGTTTATCTGGGAGGCGGAACATCGGAAGAGCTGGCAGCCTGGAAAACGGTCCTGGAGCAGGAATGGGGCTGCCCGGTACAGCCGGTGGAAACGGCTCCCTGGTTCCGGTGGGCACCCTGTTACGAGGAACGGGAGCGCCGACCCTGGACAGACAGTCTGTACGGGGCCCTGGGCGGTCTGTTGCCGGATGCCGGTGAACCGGGCTTCCACTTTTCTCTTCAGGCCGGGCCGGACTGGCAGAGGAAGGATTGGCTGCCCCTCCTGGCCAAAGGAACCTCTGCCCTTCTCTGCTGCCTGCTGGTCATTGGGGCCGGCCTGCAGTTTTACTGGAGCGGACGGAAAAAGTACCAGGAGAAACGGCTGCAGGAGGCCGCCGGGTGGGAAATCCTCTGGCAGGAGGCCCGGGCTCGTCAGAAAGAGAAGAAACAACAGCAGGAACGGTTGCAGCAGCTGGAACAGAAGCAGCTGTCCTGGACTTCTTTTTTGACCCTTTTGGGCAATACCCTGCCGGCGGACTGCCAGGTGACCCGGCTGCAGCAGGAGAAGGGAAAGGAACACCCCGGGTTTTCTCTGGAAGGCCGCAGTCTGAGCCGGCAGGCGGTACTGCAGTTCACCAAACGGCTCCAGAAGCAGCCCGGCATCAGTGGCATCCGACTGGAGCGGCTGGAAGAACAGCCGGAGGAGAATCCTTCCGTGCAGTTTGCGCTCCATGGCTGGTGGAAAGCAGGTGACCATGAAAGTTGAAAGCAACATATTGCAGATGAAATGGCTCCGGGGACAGGGTCTGTGGCTGGGGATCCTGCTGCTGGATCTGGGGATCCTGCTGCAGGGAGTGCAGCCTCTTTGGCACAGCGCTCTGGTCCGGCAGGAACAGGCCCGGCAGCTGGAAGCAAGGGTGGATCAGCTGCAGCGGTTCGCAACCCATTGGGATGGGGAAGCAGTAGAGGAAGAAAAAAGAAAGCTGGCAGAGAATGCCAGGAAACTGGAGCAGCCCCGGCCCCGGGAAGTTTGGCTGGAAGAACTGGAACGGACAGCAGAGCGGTGCCAGGTACAGTGTTTTCAGCTGGTGATCCCTCCAGGGAAAAAACAGGAGCAGGGAACGGCAGAATGGCTGGAGGTGACATTGGAAGGGAACTATTTCCAGCTGCTTACGTTTTTCCGCCAGTGGGAACAGGCCCATCCAGGATGCTGGACAGAGAATGGGACCCTGGAGGCAGATGGCTCCGGACGAAAAATCCGCTATAACGGAAAATTCCACATTGTCCTAAAGAAAAGTTCCAAATCATGATAAATTCCCCAGAGTTATTGACCGATTTCTTCAATAATGAGATAATAGAATGTACAACGATTCTGGTACGTTGTGAAACGTTCGCTTTTGCTACTGAGGGGAGGACCTATTATTATGATTAACAGCTGTGTTGCACCGCATGCTTTAAAAAAGGGAAAACCGTCCAAGGACCGCATTTTTGGCGCCAGTGAAGCTGCCCAGAAACGAATCAGTGAAATCGGTAAAGACAATGTGATCAATGCCACCATCGGCTGTATCCTGGACAATGATGAAAAATTTGTGGTGCTGCCCACTGTGAGCAAGATCTATCGGGGTCTGAAAGATGATGAATATTTCCGGTATGCCCCTATTATGGGTCTGCCTGAATACCTGGAACTGGTGCAGAATGCCTGCTTCAGCCAGTCCCGTCCGGAAGCTTTCACAGCGGCCATTGCCACCGCCGGCGGTACCGGGGCCATCCACCATGCCGTCTGGAACTATGCAGAGGTGGGGGATACAGTCCTGACTTCTGAATGGTACTGGGGCGCTTACAAGAACATCTGCGAAGATATGGACCGTCATCTGGATACCTATCCCATGGTAACGGAAGACAATAAATTCAACCTGGCAGGGTGTGAAAAGAAGGTCCGGGAAATCCTGGCCAAACAGGATCGGATCCTTCTGATCATCAATACCCCTGCCCATAACCCCACCGGATTCAGCCTGACTCCGGAAGAAATCGAAAATGTACTGAAGATGCTGGAAAACTGCATCGAAGGGACGGAAAAGAAGGCAGTGCTGTGTCTGGACGTGGCGTACATCGATTACGCTGGTGACAGGGAAGAGGTCCGGAAGATTTTCCGCAAGCTTTCCAATCTGCCGAAGAACATCTTTGGCCTGATCGCTTACAGCCTGTCCAAGAGCTTTACCATGTACGGCCAGCGCTGTGGTGCCCTGATCGGGGTGACCAATGATGAAAAACAGATCCTGGAATTCATCAACGTGAACAAGATCACCAGCCGTGCCTGCTGGTCCAACTGCAACCGGGGTGCTATGGATACCCTGGATACCATCTACAGCGATGAACATCTGCTGGATCAGATCCAGCAGGAACGGGCCCATTACTATACCATGATCCAGGAACGGGGCGATATCTTTACGGAAGAAGCAGAAGCCTGCGGCCTGAAGATGCTGCCGTACATCTCCGGGTTCTTCCTGTCCATTCCGGCCAAAGATCCGGAAGCCGTCTGCAACAAACTCCATGAGGACAATATTTTCTGTGTACCGTTGGCTGCCGGCGTCCGGGTGGCTGTGTGCGGCGTTCCCAAGAAAAAGATCTACGGCATGGCCGCCAAGATCAAAGCAGCCATGGATGCTTTGGGAGAAGACTGAGCACGGCAGAAAACAGGTTGTGTAGAGAAAAAGAGGACGCATCCTGGGATGTGTCCTCTTTTTGCAGATGGGAAAAGGAGAGGGAAAACATGGAAATTACGGGTCCTGATGGAAAAGTGAAGAGCGTGCATCCGGGGACAACTCTGATGGCTCTGGCACGGGAGTATCAGTCCCGATTTCCGGCGCCAATTGCCCTGGCGACTGTGGATGGGCGGGCCACCCCGCTGCAGCTTTGTCCGGAGGAGGGGTCCCATGTGATGTTCTGTGACCTTTCCACGGAAGCGGGATACCGGGCGTACATCGCCACCTTTCAGTTCGCCTTGATCGTGGCCATGGCCAAAGAACGGCCGGAAGTGCGGCTGGAGGTGGAGAATACCTTCGGCGATGGGCTGTACTGCGCCGTGAAGAACAAGATTTTCCTGAGCAAGTACGATCTGGAGGACATCACCCGCTGTATGGAGGAACTGATCCGCAGCCAGGAACCCATTGAAGTGAAGACCATTGCCAAGGATGATGCATGGCCCTATGTGAATCCTCGGTTCTACGATGATCAGGCTCCCCTGCTGGAGGCAGTGCCGAAGGAGTACCGGATCAATATCTATCAGCTGGCGGGGGAGAGTGCGTTCTTCGTAAGTCCGCTGCTGCCCAATCTGGGCTATCTGCAGAAATTCGAACTGGTGTGGGTGGGCCACGGGATCCTGCTCCGGTTTGGAGGCAGGGGCCATTTGGACGTATTGGAACCGTATCAGCCACGGAAAAAACTGGGCGAGGTGTATGCCCAGGCTGAAAGACTGGGACAGGTCATCCATTGTCCTACGGTGGCAGCCCTGAACAAGTTCATCAGAGAAGGAAACAGCCGGGGCATCATCCAGATGTGCGAAGCGTACCACGAAAAATCCATTGCCCGGATCGCCGACGAAATCGCCGCCGATGGCCGGAGGGTGAAACTGGTGCTGATTGCCGGACCTTCCTCCTCCGGCAAGACCACGTTTTCCCAGCGGCTTTCTGTTCAGATGCGGGTGAACGGACTGCGGCCCATTCCCATCTCTCTGGACAACTACTTCAAGGAACGGGAACAGACACCCCGGCTGCCCGACGGCAGTTATGACTTCGAATCCATCGAGGCCCTGGATACCGAGCTGTTCAACGAACACATGGAGCAACTGATCGACGGAAAAACGGTGGACATTCCTCACTTCAACTTCAAGAGCGGCCACCGGGAATACCGGGGACAGCAGGCCTATCTGGGGGATGATGGAGTCCTGGTGGTGGAAGGGATCCACGGGATGAACGAGAAACTGTCAGCCCGGGTCCGCCGGCGGAACAAGCTGAAGATCTATATCAGCGCCCTGACACCTCTTTCCTTTGATGATTACAACCGGATCCCCACTACGGATATGCGGCTTTTGCGCCGCATGGTACGGGATTCCCAGTTCCGGTCCCACAACGCCCGGCAGACCATTGAAAACTGGCCCAAGGTGCGCCAGGGCGAAGAACGGAACATCTTTCCCTTCAGTGAAGAAGCAGATATCATGTTTAACACCACGTTGATCTACGAGCTGGCTGTTTTCAAGAAATATGCCTGTCCTCTGCTGGAACAGATTCCCAGAGAGGCACCGGAATATCCGGTTGCCCGGAACTTTCTGGATATGCTCCAGATCGTAGAACCCATCGACGATAAGGCCATTCCCAACAATTCCATCATCCGGGAATTCATCGGCCATTCCATTTTTGGAGATTTGCTGTAATAAAAGGAGCGTAACCATGCATATTTCTCAACGGACCCTGCATATTCCCACTTCTCCCATCCGTAAGCTGGCACCCATTGCCAACCGGGTAGAGAAAACCAAGAAAATCTATCACCTGAACATCGGACAGCCGGATATCCCCACGCCGGAAAGCTTTTTCAAGGGAGTGGCTTCCTACCATCCCAAAGTGGTGGCTTACGGAAAATCCCAGGGGGATGCCAAACTGCTGGAAGGCATCCGGAAGTATTATGCCGAATGGGGCATGGACTATGCCATCGATGATATCTTTGTGACCAATGGAGGCAGCGAGGCCCTTTCTTTTGCCATCATGACCACCTGCGATCCGGGGGACAATGTCCTGATGTTTGAACCTTTCTATGCCAACTACAAAAGCTTTACCGGGGCCTATAATGTGGAAATCCAGGGAGTTCCCACTTCTCCTGATACGGGATACCATCTGCCGGATCAGGAAACGGTGGAAAGCTACATCACGGACAGGACCCGTGCCATGCTGATCACCAATCCGGGGAATCCCACCGGTGTGATCTACACCAGGGAAGAAATGGACATGCTGGCTCGGATTGCCCTGAAATACGATATGACCCTGATTGCGGACGAAGTCTACAGAGAATTTGTGTACGATGGAGAGTATACCAGCTTTGGGATGCTGCATGAACTGGATGACAATCTGGTGCTCATTGATTCTGTATCCAAGCGGTACAGTGCCTGCGGTGCCCGCAGCGGCTGCATCATTACGAAAAACAGGGACCTGCAGCAGGAACTGCTGAAATGCTGCCAGGCCCGGTTGTCCTGTCCCAACATTGAACAGCTGGGTGCTGCGGCTCTGTACTCCACCCCCAAATCCTATTGGGAGGAAGTCAAGAAGGAATACACCAAACGGCGGGATACCATCAAGGCCTGCCTGGCTGCTATGCCTGGCGTGATTTCTTCCGATCCCAAAGGGGCCTTTTATGTGATGGTGAAGATGCCCATCGATGATACAGAGAAATTTGCCAAATGGCTGCTGGAAGACTTTGACATCGACGGGGAGACCGTCATGATCACACCGGGCAACGGATTCTATGCCTCCGATGTGAACCGGGGACAGGATGAGGCCCGGCTGGCCTATGTGCTGAACACCCATGACCTGGAAAAGGCCATGCACATCCTGGCTGAAGGGCTGAAGGTCTATCCGGGAAGAAAATAACAGCTTTCACGGGGATTTCATGTTCCTGACTTACAATAAAAACAACGATAGCTGCATATCTTTTGTGCGCTGTCGTTGTTTTTTTTTGTTGACAGATTTGCTTTACCCTGTTTCATAGAAAAGAAAGGAACGTGGAATCGATGCATTTTTCTTCCAGAACACTGGAGGCTGCGCTGCTGTGCAGCCTGCTTTCTCCTGTAGCAGCATCCCCTGTGTGGGCGGCTGTACCGGCTGTGGCACGGCAGACTACGGCGGCACCGGCGACGGCAAAGACGACGACTGCCCAGCAGCCTGCCACCCAATCGGTCCAGACCTATGATTTGCATTTCCATCCGGAAAATGGGGTGAAGGAGTCCCTGCCCCTGGACAATCAGCAGGTTGCCTACTACGCGTATCGGAACCTGGTCTATGTGGCCCATCCCAGGAATCCGGAGTACGAACAGATGAACCTGTTCGTACCGGCTGCCTACCTGGAAGGAAAGACGGTGAACGGGTATACGGCCAAAACGGCTCCCATTTTCCTGCCCAACAACGTGGGAGGATATATGCCCGGCAAAGCCGGGAACCCTTCGGACAAAAGCCACTCCGACGGACCCAACACCATGCTGGTGGCCCTGTCCAAAGGGTATGTGGTGGCGTCTCCGGCTGTCCGGGGCCGCAGTACCACCGATGCCCGGGGATCTTATGTGGGGAAGGCACCGGCCCTGATCGTGGATTATAAAGCCGCTGTCCGGTATCTGCGGCACAATACCAACCGGCTGCCGGCCGGGGATACGGAAAAGATCATTTCCGTATCCCCGGCCGGCGGGGCTCTTTCCGCTCTTTTGGGAGCCACCGGCAACAGTCCGGATTATGAACCGTATCTGAAAGAGCTGGGGGCGGCAGAAGAACGGGATGACATCTATGCATCCATGGACTACTGTCCCATTACGGATCTGCCTCACGCCGATCTGGCCTATGAATGGGTCTTTCACGGAGTCGATACGTATTACCAGAGCCCCGGCGGTATGTTGCCCCAGAAACCTCAGGGTACACCGGTACCCTCCGGGTCTGGGGACCAGAAGGATGGAGTCAGCGGCCGTCCGCTCAATGCTCCCCAGGAAAGCCAGAAAGGAACTGCCCTGACGGCGGAACAGAAAAAAGTCTCTGCCCGGCTGAAGGCCCTGTTCCCTGCGTATGTGAACAGCCTGGGGCTGAAAGATGCCGATGGGACCCCCCTGACCCTGGATCAGAAGGGCAACGGCTCTTTTAAGGAGTATATCGAAAAGACTTATATGGAAGGGGCCCAGAAGGCCCTGGATGCCGGTACGGATCTGTCCCGGATCGACTGGCTGAAAATCCGGGATGGAAAGGTGGTTTCCATGGACCTGGCCAAATATGCCGTCTATGCCACCCGGCTGAAGCCGGCACCGGCCTTCGATCGGCTGGACGGTTCCTCTGGAGAAAATGATGAATTCGGCACGGAAACCAACCAGCCCCGTCATTTCAGTACCTTCGGGTTCCAGAACCGGACGGACAAAAATCCCATGGCACCGGCCGAAGCCATCCGGATGCTGAGCCCGCTGGAATATATCGGGAAGGCTCCGGTGACCCTGGCGGAGCACTGGCGGATCCGCCATGGGGAAGTGGATCGGGATACCGCTCTTCCTGTACCGGCAATCCTGGCTCTGAAGCTGCAGGAGGCCGGCAAGGACGTGGATTTTGCCACGGTATGGGGAAAAGGCCATGCCGGGGATTATGATCTGGAGGATCTGTTCGCCTGGATGGATCGGATCGGACATTGATAAAGGAAGACGGGCTGTCGTGTTGCGGCAGCCCGTCTTTTACGTTATAATAAAGGGTACGATTTCAGTAGATAATGAGAGGAGATGATCGGATGGCGGCAGGTTTCGCTCAATTGAAGGTCAAGGAGGCTATGGTGGAGAAACTCCACCGCACGGGAAAAGATACCCCCACGCCCGTCCAGGAGCGTGCCATCCCGGCCCTTCTGGCCGGACGGGATGTAATCGCCCGGGCCCAGACCGGGGTGGGGAAGACCCTGTCCTTTGTAATCCCTCTGTTTGATAAAGTGGATCCCCAGAAGGAATACGCCCAGGCCCTGATCCTGTCTCCCACCCGGGAACTGGCCCAGCAGACGGCTGGGGAAATCCGGAAACTGGATGGGGAAACGGGCATCCATACCCTGACCGTCAGCGGCGGCCGGGATTTTGAAGAAGAAAAACGGAAAATCGGTCATAAGGCCCAGGTACTGGTAGGTACCCCGGGCCGGCTGCTGGATCACCTGCGCAAGGGCAATACCAGCTTGGGCGGGGTGAAATACCTGGTGCTGGATGAAGTGGACGAAATGCTGCGCCAGGGATTCGGGGACGATATCGAGACCCTGCTCAGTCTGATGCCCCAGACTCACCAGACCATGCTGTGTTCTGCCACCCTGGATGAAGAGGTGCGGAAGCTGGCCCGGACCCTGACCACCAATCCCATGGTCATCGACATTGCACCCAAACAGGCCACGGCTTCCACCATTGAGCAGATCTGCATCAAGGTGAACGAGGACCACAAGCCGGAAGCCCTGGCTTCTTTGATCCACCGGTATAATCCCTACCTGATGCTGGTCTTCTGCTGCAGCAAGGAACGGGCCATCGAGCTCTGCGACTGGCTGCAGGGAGAGGGATTCAATGTGAACGTGCTCCACGGGGATATGTCCCAGAACAAGAGACGTCAGGTGATGGAAAACTTCCGCAGGGCCAGGCTCCAGATCCTGGTGGCCAGCGACATCGCTGCCCGGGGCCTGGATGTGGAAGGCATCACCCAGGTGGTGAACTACGACATTCCTCACGATCCGGACTGGTATGTGCATCGGATCGGCCGGACCGGCCGGGCCGGCAACGAGGGGATGGCCATCACCTTCTATACGGCGGATGAGACCCGCTGGCTCCAGAACCTGGAGAAGAAGCTGGACATCACCCTGGAGCGGCAGAACCTGGCCGGCGAGAAAGTGCGCCGGACGGTGAAACCGCCCAGCCGGCCCAAGAAGAAACGGGTTCCCAAACGGGGCAAGAGCGCCGTGGGACCCAACAAACGGGGCACCAAGTACGCTGAAGCGTCCCGGAAACAGAAACGCAAATGATTTGAGTAAAAATACGAATGGAGAGGTGCTTAGCATGAGTGAAGTACGTGTACGGTTTGCCCCCAGCCCGACTGGGTATCTGCATATCGGGGGGGCCCGGACGGCCCTGTTCAACTGGCTGTTCGCACGCAGCCAGGGTGGCAGGATGATCCTGCGGATCGAAGATACCGACCGGGATCGTCTGAAGGAAGATTCCGTCTCCCAGATCATCACCAGCCTGAAATGGCTGGGCCTGGACTGGGACGAAGGCCCGGAAGTGGGCGGGGATCACGGTCCCTACTACCAGTCTGAGCGGCTGGATCTGTATAAGAAATACTGCCAGCAGCTGGTGGACGAGGGCAAAGCCTACTACTGCTTCTGCACCGCGGCGGATCTGGAAGCCCAGCGGGAAGAACAGCGCAAACGGAAGCAGCCTTTCCATTATGCCGGTACCTGCCGCGACCTGGATCCTGCAGAAGCCAGGAAACGGGTGGAAGCCGGGGAACCCCATTCCATCCGGATCAAACTGCCCCGGGAAGGCACTGTCACCGTCCATGACATGATCCACGGGGACGTGACTTTCAACTGGAACCAGTTCGATGATTTCGTCATCATGAAGACCAATGGCATCCCCACCTATAACTTCGCCGTCGTGGTGGACGATCATTTCATGGGCATGACCCATGTGCTGCGGGCGGAAGAACATCTGACCAACACCCCGAAACAGCTGGTGATCTACGATGCCTTCGGCTGGAAGGCACCCCAGTTCGGCCATATGCCCATGATCCTGGCACCGGACCGGAGCAAGCTGAGCAAGCGCCATGGGGCTACCTCCGTGGAAGAATTCCGGGAAAAAGGCTATCTGCACCAGGCCATCATCAATTACCTGACCCTGCTGGGATGGGCTCCTGGCAACGACGAAGAAATCTTCACCCTGGAAGATACGGTGAAACAGTTCGATTTCAGCAAGATGTCCCATAAGGCGGCTGTCTACGATGTGAAGAAGCTGACCTGGCTGAACGGCCAGTACCTGTCCAGCCTGCCCCTGCGGGAAATCGCCGATGCGGCTGTGCCTTTCTTCAAGAAGGCGGGCCTGATCGATGACGGGTACCTGCCGGCCCATCAGGAGTATTTCGACCATCTGGTGGATGTAGTCCGGGTCCGGGTGAAGACCCTGGTGGAACTGGCGGACGGTTCCAGCTACTTCTTCAGGGATTTTGATGAATACGATCCCAAGGGTGTGAAGAAATCCTTCAAACCGGAAGCAGCCCAACTGCTGCAGAAAGCCCATGATGCGCTGGCTGCCCTGCCTGAATTCAATCTGGAGACCACGGAAGCCTGCTACAACAAGCTGGCGGAAGAAATGGGCACCACCCTGGGTAAGGTGATCCATCCCACCCGTCTGGCCCTGACTGGCCGGACCTTCAGCCCCGGCATGTTCGATGTGATGGTGCTGCTGGGCAGGGAAAAGACCCTGGAACGGCTGGAAAAAGCCATTGCCTTCATCAACGCACAGGGCTGAAGGGGCTGAGCCATCGTGGACAAATATATTTGCCTGGATATCGGTGGCACGGCCATCAAATATGGCCTGGCGGACAGCCGGGGGCGGCTGTTCAACAAGGACAGCATCCCCAATTGTATCGCCAGAGACGGTGTGGATGCCTTTCTGGAACAGGTGCTGGGTCTGATCGGATCCTACCAGAAATATTTCAAGATCCAGGGGGCTGCGGTTTCCATGGCAGGGATGGTGAATCCGCTGACCGGGGAAATGATGCACGCGGCACCCCATTTCCCGGGGCTCACCGGGATCAACCTGATGCAGCTGGTAACGAACCGGCTGCATTTGCCCTGTTGGGTGGAAAACGATGTGAACTGTGCTGCCCTGGGGGAATACTGGCTGGGGAACGGCAAAGGGGCCAAAAGCCTGTTTTGCCTTACGATGGGGACCGGTATCGGCGGCGCCTTTGTACTGGACGGGAAACTGTGGTCCGGCAGCTGCTTCACCGCTGGTGAAGTGGGACAGGCCAAACTGGGCAGCCGGATCCACTGGGAAGAAGCGGCTTCGGTGACCACTCTGGTGGAAAAGGCCGCCAAACTGAAGGGCGTGGATCCCACCACCCTGAATGGTAAGATCATCTGCGAACAGGTGCGCCATGGTGACAAACCGCTGCACCGGCTGCTGCGGGAGACGGTCCACCAGTGGGCTTCCGGAATCGCCTGCATCTGCTACATCCTCAATCCCCAGCGGGTGATTTTGGGCGGGGGCATCATGGCCCAGCAGGATCTGCTGGAACCCATGCTGAAGGACAGCCTGAAAAAAGAACTGATCCCCCTGATCCTGGATCGGACCACGGTGACCTTTGCCGGACTGGGGAATGACGCAGGGCTGATCGGCGCCCTGTACAATTTCCTGGCCCGGGAAAAGAGACGATAAAGGATTTTTCCTTGACAGAAGCTGTAATATACTGTACAATATTACGGTATCACTTTGAGACCGTGCCGTTAGCCCCGGCCGTACCCCAAAGACTCATCACTGGATACAGAATGATTATGAGTTTTTATTAGGAGGAATAAGGATGAAAACATACATGGCCACCCCGGCTACCATTGAACGCAAATGGTATGTAGTGGATGCTGCCGACAAGACTCTGGGCCGTCTGGCTGCAGAAGTTGCTAAGGTGCTCCGCGGCAAGAACAAACCGACTTTTACCCCGCACATGGATACCGGTGACAACGTGATCATCATCAACGCTGCCAAAGTGAAACTGACCGGCAAGAAACTGGTTCAAAAAGTTTACTTCCGTCATTCCGGCTATCTGGGCGGCGACAAATATACCAAAGCTGGCGAAATGCTGGAAAAGAACCCTGTAAGAATGGTTGAGCTGGCTGTTCGCGGGATGATCCCCAAAAACCGTCTGGGCAATCAGATCATCAAAAAACTGCATGTATACGCTGGTTCTGAACATCCTCATGCTGCACAAAAGCCTGAAGTTCTGACCATCGATATTCGCTAAGAGGAGAGGAGAACTAGAAAATGGCAAAAGTTACGTATGATGCAACCGGCAGCCGTAAAAGCTCCGTTGCCCGTGTTCGCCTTGTTCCGGGCGAAGGCAAGATCGTAGTGAACGGCCGTGAACTGAGTGAATACTTCGGCCTGAAAACCCTGGAACTGGTGGTCCGTCAACCGCTGGATACCACCGAAACCCTGGGCAAATATGATGTAATCGCCAACGTTGTGGGTGGCGGTATCTCCGGCCAGGCTGGCGCAATCCGTCATGGTATTGCCCGTGCCCTGCTGAAAGTGGACGCTGATTATCGTCCTCTGCTGAAGAAAGCTGGTCTGCTGACCCGCGATCCTCGGGAAAAAGAACGTCGCAAGTACGGCTTGAAGAAAGCAAGAAAGGCTTCCCAGTTCTCCAAGAGATAAGGAAGCGGTTCTGCGACCGGAATTTTATACAGAAGAAATGGCGCATCCCCAGACGGGATGCGCTTTTTTTAGACTGGTAAAGGGGCTAGAGTATTATAATAGAAATGAAGAGAAGGGGATTTAGAGCATGGAGGAAAAGAATAACCAGCACAAATGCCTTGGTTGTGGGGAAGGAATTGTGAATGGCAATCAACTCTATGACATCTGTGGCATTTGTGGCTGGGAAGACGACCCAGTGCAAGCAGCAAATCCTGATTTTGATGGTGGCGCCAATAAAATGTCCCTGAATGAAGCCCGTAAGGCCTGGAAAGAAGGAAAGCAAATTTACTGATGGGATAACATCCGGGAAAATGGGGGAGATCATTCAACGTAAAGAAGGCAGATCCCATGGGAAAAGATGATTCAAAATAGTGATATGGAGAAATCTGGGATTATCTTGATAAGGATGCGCCTGAAGAAAAGGATGTTTTTTTTTGAAAAACAGGTTGACAGAATCTGCTATCCTATGCTAAAATAACAAAGTCGTCGGATGACGATGATAAATGGTGGATATGGTGAAGCGGTTAACACACCGGATTGTGGCTCCGGCACGCGTGGGTTCGATCCCCACTATCCACCCCACCTTTTTTTTATCTTGGGGCATAGCCAAGTCGGTAAGGCACGGGACTTTGACTCCCGCATGCGTTGGTTCGAGTCC
>OLFY01000707.1_pt1 | contig 48205 bp, 47 predicted proteins | sample 1605611 | NCBI WGS metagenome assembly OLFY01 (sample SAMEA3888923, study PRJEB22519) | human gut metagenome | biome: human gut; feature: human-associated habitat; material: faeces | place: Denmark | collected 2011 | reverse complement strand
GCCATTCAGGCGCCGCTCATTATGATGAGCCAGAACCGGCAGGAGGAAAAGGACCGCCGCCGTGCCGAGAACGATTACAAGGTGAATCTCAAAACGGAAATTATGATCGAGGATCTCTACGATAAAGTAAACGCCATCCTTGCCAGGCAGTCCGCCCTGGAAAAGCATCTGGCAGGGCAGGAGAAGGGAACACCGAAAGCGGACGGTGAAAAATAAACGTGCTTTGAGGCGTGTACCTTTTTTGTAAATTCAAGCATGATTTTAGAAGGATCAACAAAAACCGGGATATCCAACAGGATGTCCCGGTTTTTGCTTCAGGTGCCTGCTTGCTGTTCTGCGGATTTGCTGGAGACCGTGCGATCACGGTCAGCTTGTATATGACGAATTTTATTTAGTACTATTATTTTGCGATAGACACAATATCTTGTGCTTCGGCAGTTGACAGAACGTGCCCGCCATTATATACTTAAACTCTAAGAGACGATTAGCGGGAGGGAGAGATGCGTATGCGGATCGGCGGACTGCAAAAGGTAACGCTGCTGGACTACCCCGGCAAGGTGGCCTGTACGGTGTTTTTGCCCGGCTGCAATCTGCGCTGCCCCTTCTGCCACAATCCCGCTTTGGTCCTGCCGGACCGTGCGACCGGCGGCCTTTCCACGGAGGAGCTTCTGGCCTTTTTGGAGACCCGCCGGGGAAAGCTGGACGGCGTGTGCGTCACTGGCGGGGAGCCGACCTTGTACGAGGACCTTCCGGCGCTGCTGCGGCAGATCCGGGCACTGGGCTTTGCCGTGAAGCTGGACACCAACGGCACCAACCCCGACATGCTGGAAGCGCTGGCGCAGGAGGGGCTGCTGGACTATGCTGCCATGGACATCAAGAACAGCCCGGACCGCTATGTGGAGACCTGCGGCGGCGTGGATCTTCTGGGACCGGTGAAGCGGAGTGCCGCACTGCTGATGGCGGGCGCCGTGGACTATGAGTTCCGCACCACCGTCTGCGCACCGCTGCACACACCGGAGGAGATGGCCGGGATCGGCCGTTGGCTCAAGGGTGCGAAGCGCTATTTCCTTCAACCCTTTGTGGACTCCGGCGAACTGGTGGGCAGCGGCATGAAGCCCCTGACAAAAGAAGAGATCGAAGCGCTGCGGGACAGCGTTTTGCCTGATATTCCCAGCACACAGATCCGTGGACAATAGAGAAAAGGAGAAGAGGACCATGTATCAAGTCATCAAGCGGGACGGCCATGTTGCCGAATTCAGTCTCAACCGTATCTCCAGTGCCATTATGAAAGCCTTTGACGCCACCCATATTCCCTATGCCCCGGATGTGATCGACCTGCTTTCCTTGCAGGTCACGGCGGATTATGCCGATAAGATCCGGGATGGCCGGATCGATGTGGAGACCATTCAGGACAGCGTGGAGGCCGTTCTTCAGCGTGCCGGCTACGCGGAAGTGGCCAAGGCCTACATTCTCTACCGCAAGAATCGGGAAAAGCTGCGGAACATGAGCTCCACCATTCTGGACTACAAAAAGCTGGTGGACGATTATCTGCGGGTGTCCGACTGGCGGGTAAAGGAAAACTCCACCGTCACCTACTCCGTGGGCGGATTGATCCTGTCCAACTCCGGCGCCATCACAGCCAATTACTGGCTCAGCGAGATTTATGACGAGGAGATCGGCAGCGCCCACCGCAACGCGGACCTCCATATCCATGATCTGTCTATGCTCACCGGTTACTGCGCCGGTTGGAGCCTAAAGCAGCTCATTCAGGAAGGGTTGGGGGGTGTGACGGGGAAGATCACCAGCGCCCCGGCCAAACACCTGGCTACCCTATGCAACCAGATGGTGAATTTCCTGGGCATTATGCAGAACGAGTGGGCGGGTGCGCAGGCATTTTCCAGCTTTGATACCTATCTTGCCCCCTTTGTCCGGATGGATAAGCTCAGCTACAATGAAGTCAAGCACTGCGTCGAGAGCTTTGTCTATGGCGTCAACACCCCCAGCCGCTGGGGCACACAGGCCCCGTTTTCAAACATCACTCTGGACTGGACCGTACCCGCCGATCTGGCCGGTCAGCCTTGTATCGTGGGCGGCAAGCCCATGAGCTTTACCTATGGCGACTGCCAGCCGGAGATGGACATGATCAACAAGGCATTCATCGAGGTCATGATCGAAGGCGACGCCAACGGCCGCGGCTTCCAGTATCCCATCCCCACCTATTCCATCACCAAGGACTTTGACTGGTCCGAGACGGAGAACAACCGGCTGCTCTTTGAGATGACCGCCAAATACGGAACGCCCTACTTCTCCAACTACATCAACTCCGACATGGAGCCCAGCGACGTGCGCAGCATGTGCTGCCGCCTGCGCCTGGACCTCCGGGAACTGCGGAAAAAGAGCGGCGGCTTCTTCGGCAGCGGCGAGTCCACCGGCTCCGTGGGCGTTGTGACCATCAATCTGCCCCGTATTGCATATCTTGCCAAGGATGAAGCGGATTTCTTCGCCCGACTGGATCACATGATGGATATTGCCGCCCGCAGTCTGAAGATCAAACGCACCACCATCGGGCGGCTGATGGAGGAGGGGCTGTACCCCTACACCAAGCGCTACCTCGGCAGCTTCGACAATCACTTTTCCACCATCGGTCTCGTCGGCATGAACGAGGCGGGTCTGAACGCCAACTGGCTCTGCAAGGACCTCACCCATGAGGAGACGCAGGACTTTGCCGTTCGGGTGCTGAAGCACATGCGGGAGCGGCTGAGCGATTATCAGGAGCAGTATGGCGACCTCTACAATCTGGAGGCCACCCCTGCCGAGTCCACCTCCTATCGCCTTGCCAAGCACGATAAGGCACAGTACCCCAATATCATCACCGCCCACGAGGGCGGGACGCCCTACTACACCAATTCCAGCCACCTGCCTGTGGGTTACACGGAGGATGTGTTCGCCGCACTGGACGTACAGGACAAGCTCCAGACCCTCTACACCAGCGGCACGGTGTTCCACACCTTCCTGGGCGAAAAGCTGCCCGATTGGCGGGCAGCGGCGGCGCTGGTCCGTAAGATCGCGGAGAACTACGAGCTGCCGTACTATACGCTGTCTCCCACCTATTCCGTCTGCGCAGACCACGGCTATCTGGCCGGGGAGCAGTTCACCTGCCCCATCTGCGGACGGAAAACGGAGGTTTACAGCCGCATCACCGGCTACTACCGCCCGGTGCAGAACTGGAACGACGGCAAGAGTCAGGAGTATCAGGACAGAAAAACCTATCAGGTGAGCGGTGCGGCGCAGCCCCATGCAGCCGCTCCGGCGAAAGAAGTGAAAGAGACTGCGCCCGTTTCGGGGAAAGCAGACCGTTACACGCTCTTCGTCACGGCCACCTGCCCCAACTGCCGGGCGGTGAAGCCGCTGCTGCAAAAGGCGGGCGTTCCCTATGAGGAAAAGGATGCCGCACAGTATGCGGAGGAGGCAAAGGCTCTTGGTCTGCGGCAGGCCCCCACGCTGGTGGTTTGGGGAGAGGAACCCACCATCTATGTGGGCGCAGCCCAGATCAAGGCGTTCCTCCGGGAGTATGCCCAATGATAGAGCTTGCTGTGATCGGCGGCGGTCCCGCCGGACTGACGGCCGCCCTGTATGCCGCACGGGCGGGACGCTCCGTTGCCGTATTCGAGGGCAGCGGCTTCGGCGGGCAGATCACCCTCTCGCCGCTGGTGGAGAATTATCCAGGCCTTGGCGCGGTCAGCGGCATGGAACTGGGGGACCGGATGTATGCCCAGGCGGAAGCGGCCGGGGCGGAGCTGACCTTCAGCGGGGTACAGAGGATCGAACGAAACACGGACGGCACGTTCCTTCTGGAAACGGAGGACGGGCCTGTGTCGGCCCGGGCGGTGATCTATGCCGCCGGAGCGAAGCCCCGGACGCTGGGGCTGCCCGGTGAAGAAGCATTGGTAGGCCGCGGCGTCAGCTATTGCGCCCTGTGCGATGGCCCGTTCTTTGACGGGCAGGACGTGGCGGTGGCCGGCGGCGGCAATACCGCCTTTGAGGATGCTCTGTTTCTGACCGGACGCTGATCCACAGGAGAAAAACCTTCCGGGCGGAGCAGACACTGGTGGAGCAGGCGGCCCAACGGAAAAATCTTACCATCCTGACGGATACGGTCATCACCGATCTCCACGCCGATAACGGAGAACTGGAACACCTTCTGTTGAAAAATGCCGACGGACGGGAGACGCGGCTCCCGGTCAGCGGGCTGTTCGTGGCCTTTGGCCGCGTTCCCGATACGGAAATGGCCGCGGCACTGGCGGAACGGGATCAAGAGGGGTATCTCCTGACCAATGACCGGATGGAAACGGCAGCACCGGGCTTTTTTGCGGCAGGCGACTGTCGGCACAAGCAGGTACGGCAGCTGACCACGGCGGTTTCGGACGGCACCTTGGCTGCGGTCTCCGCCTGCCGGTGGCTGGCGGAACAGTGACGCGCACCGGATCATCCCAACAATCAAAGCAAAGAGAGGATACGCTTATGAACGATGAACGCTACTCCATTATTTATTCCAGCAGAACGGGAAATACCAGACTGCTGGCTGAGGCGATCCGGGAGAGCCTTCCGGCGGACCTGTGCAATCATTTTGACACGGACGAAGCCGGTGCGGTCGAATCCGAAAAGCTGTATGTTGGCTTCTGGACGGATAAGGGGACTGCGGATGAAGCGGCGCTTGCGCTTTTGAAGCGCCTGAAAAACAAGAAAATTTTCCTGTTCGGTACGGCGGGCTTCGGCGAAAGCGAGGCGTATTTTCAAAAGGTGCTGGATCGGGTAAAGGAGAGCATCGACGAGAGCAATTCGATCATCGGCACTTATATGTGCCAGGGCAAAATGCCCATGGCGGTCCGGGAGCGGTATGAAAAAATGAAGCAGCAGCCCAACCCGGCTCCCAATCTGGACGGACTGATCCGGAATTTTGACCGCGCCCTCACCCATCCGGATGACCATGACCTTGAAGAATTGAAACAGGCTGTGCGGAGAGGGGAGGACAGTTGATATGAGATGGTTCTATGAGCTTGCGTGGCTGTGGAAGGGGCTGGGAATCTCCCTGCTGGCAGCCGCGGCCTGTATGGTGTGTGTCTGGCTGGTGTGCAGAGCCACCGGAAAGCGGCTTCAGACCGGCATCGCGGTTTTGGCCGCTGCCGTGGGCTTTGCGGCCGCCGTTGTGGCGATCCTCCTCCTTGCCCAGACCCCAACCCCGATTTAAAAGAACCCTCCGTCGCCCGTAAACGGGGACGGCAGCGGGAATACGCCGAGTGGAAAGCAAAGCAGCAGACCGGACAAGAGAACAAGGTATAACAAAGGCGGGAGCATCTTAACCGATGTTCCCGCCCTTCATCAATCTGTATGAACTTCTTTCTTGCCAAACAAGAGGAAAATATATGGGGGTAATATCCACACAATGGCGGCGCTCAGCCATTCGTTTAAGCCGAACTGAAATGCAATCTGAGAAAACACACTGGTCCATTCCGAAAGTTCACTCCAAAGCATGGCAAATGATGTAAATATTCTTTGCGTCAAGTATGTAAATATGCCTAACGCGATATTCAAAGCGACTAAGGCAGAAGAAGAGAAGAAAATTTCTTTGCGTGTCATTTTTCGGAACAAGAAAAATCCACCAATGCAGACAACCGCAAGGAAGAGGCCAGCAGACATGAGCATCCACCGGGTATTATCCGATGATATGCTCCCATCAGGCAGCGTCACAATTGCCCATCTCCCTAAGAAACGAATTTCCAGTTGAAAGCATATCCAGCTTGCAACCATACAATATAAAGGAACTTTCCACCATGATTTTTTCATATGACGTGCCTCCTTTATTCAGTTTATGTAATTATATATTGATTTATAGAAAAAGGCAAGAGCAGAGATGCTCCTGCCCTTGCCATCTACATGCTATAATATATTCTCGATAGAAATGATAAATCCGAACTACATGACCCACTTGGATCATGTAGTTCGGATTATCATTACTTGGTCCGAGTGGCGGGAGTCGAACCCACGGCCTCATGGACCCGAACCATGCGCGCTACCAACTGCGCTACACCCGGATACAGCTTTACCATTATACGGTATCCGGTTCGGGATGTCAAGGCATATTGCGGAAAATCCCCGCATAGAGTTGAAAGAATTCAACGATGGGGGGCAGGAAGGATGACGGCAAGGCGGTCAGGGCGGCGGACAGCCGCATCGGTTGGCAGAAAAAGAACGGTGGCGCGTCAGGTGGGACGCCGTCAGTCCGGAAAAACGGACGCCCTGTCGGCGGCGGAGCGTTTGCGGCTCATCCGTCTGGTGACCTGCGGCGGCATTTTCGTGCTGCTGGTGGCGGCGAAGCTGCTGCTGCCGGGAAGGATGGCGGGCGTCAGCCAAAAGCTGTCGGAAGCCATGACCCGGAGCGTCGATGTGCAGGCGGTATTTTCCGCTGTGGGCGGGCTGTTTACCAAGGATGGGACCCCGGCGGAGGCGGCGGACGAGGTGTACCGGGCCGTGTTCCATCCGGAGGGGGCGGAGACCCGGCAGACCGCCGCCCGGACAGCGGACGGCGCGGCACTGACGGAGCTGCGGAACTGGCGGGATGCAGAGCCGTTGAACACGATCCCGCCTGCGGGAGAGGACCCGGCTCCGGAGGAGCTGGAGACGATGGACCTTGTGCTCTATTCCGACGAGGATTTGCCGGAAAACGTCAGTATGCGGCAGGCAATTTTGGGTTTCGACCACGAGACGCCGGTAAAGGGCGTGCTGTCCTCAAATTTCGGCTACCGGGATCACCCCTTGGAGGGGACGGAGCGGTTTCACTACGGCGTGGATCTGGCGGCGGATACCGGTACGGCCATCGCCTGCTTTGCCGATGGCACTGTTACGGCAGTAGGGGAGAGCAGCAGCTACGGAAAATACTGCACCGTCACCCACGCTAACGGCTGTGCCACCCTGTATGCTCACTGCGGACGGATCTCCGTGTCCTCCGGCGCGGCGGTGAAAAAGGGAGAGAAGCTGGGGGAGGTGGGAGAGACCGGCATGGCCACAGGACCGCATCTGCATTTCGAGTTGCAAAAGGACGGGGTCTACCTGAACCCGATCTATTATGTGGAAACCGCCTGAGTGTACCGTCTCCGGCGGCTTTTTTCTGCTGGTGGGATGGTTCGCCCTCTGCTGCGGTTGGCAGATGGCGCTGACGGTGCTGGGGGCGGCAGCGTGGCACGAGTTCGGGCATCTGCTGGCTTTAAGGCTCTGCGGCGGGGAGGCCCGGCGGCTGCGGGTCGGCATGTTGGGAGCGGTGATCGAGGTCCGGGGGGCCATGGGCTACGGGCAGGAGTTGGCATCGGCTCTGGCGGGGCCGTTGGCGAATCTGCTGGCGGCTGCGATCCTCGGCAGGATGGGGTGTACCACGGCGGCGGGGGCCAATGGGGTGCTGTGCGCCTTCAATCTGTTACCCGTCCGCCCGCTGGACGGCGGACGGGCGCTGTATCTCCTGCTGGCGTGGCTGGCCGGTCCCGGAACGGCGGAATGGGGCTGCCGGTGGGTGGGCATTTCCACGGCGCTGGCAGCGGCGTCCGGGACGGCGTGGCTGGTGTGGCGCACGGGGGGAAGCCTCTGGCTGCTCCCTGCCGTAGTGGGATTGCTGTTGGCCGGGGCAGGCTGGCGGGATGACCGGTAAGGAGGAGCCGTTGGTCACATTTTGCGGTTTAGCTTGAAAATTTACAGATTCTTAACTATAATAAAGACACCATACCGTCAGCGGACACGTTTACCCCGGAGCTGACGGTGAGAAAGCACGAGGAATGGCTATGCGACCAGACGGAACGAGAGTACGGGATCTGACTGCCATCATGCAGGCGCTTCCCTATGTCATGCCAAAGCGGTATGACGCCCAGAACTGGGCGGAAGAAAATCTGGATGAGGACGCGATCCGGGACTATATCCGGGCAAAGCGGCGGGAGGGGCGGTCCGTGACCCACATGAGCCTGCTGGTGTCCGCCTATTACCGCGCAGTGCTGAAAAATCCAAAGATCAACTATTTTGTGATGAACCGGCGGATCTATAAGCGGAACCACTTCTGCTTCAGTTTTGTGATCCTGAAGACCCGGGCGGACGGCACGCCGGACGAGACCTCTCTGAAGGTGTATCTGGAACCGGAGGACACGGTGTTTACCGTGACGGAGAAGATCCGCTCCACCATCGAGAAGAACCAGAACGTCCGGCACAATAACGATACAGACCGGTTTGCGAAATTCGCCTTCGGTGTACCGGGTCTGGCCCGGGCGGTTTTTGGTCTGGCGATCTTTTTAGACCGGCATAATTTGCTGCCCAGGTCTATCATTGAACTGAGTCCTTTCCACACCAGCCTGTTCGTGACGAATCTGGCCTCCATCAACACGCCTTGCATTTTCCACCACTGCTACGAGTTTGGCACTACCAGCGTGTTCGTCTGCATGGGGCGGCCCGTCCCCGACCCGCTGGCTCCGGAGGGCGTCCGGAAGAAGATCATGCCCATGAGCGTTGTCATGGACGAGCGGATCGCCACCGGCATTGAGTATTCCCGCTTTTTCGCGGAGTTGTTCCGAAATCTCAAGCACCCGGAAAGTCTGGAAGAGCCCTTCAACAGTGTGTTGGCGGAAAAAGCGGCGGTAAAGTGAGGGAGCACATACAGTGAACAAAAGAACGAAAACCGCTCTGCGGCGGTGGTGCCTTTACGGGTGGACGCTTGCGAAATGGACCATGGCTGCGTCCGCCATCGGCGTGGTCTGCGGATTGATCGGGACCATGTTCCACTTCGGCGTCCATGAGGTAACGGCTTTCCGGGGGACGCACCCCTGGGTGCTGTATCTCCTGCCGTTGGCGGGCTTTGTGATCGTGAGCTTTTACAAGTTGACGGAGACGGACGGCTTGGGTACCGACGATATCATCGACGCGGTCCATGAAGGAAAGCGGCTGCCGATTTTGCTGCTGCCGGCTATCTTTTTCGGTACGGTCCTGACCCACCTGTGCGGCGGCAGCGCGGGACGGGAGGGCGCAGCCCTTCAGATGGGCGGCACCATCGGTCAGTGTATGGGCCGCACCTTCCGGCTGGATGACCGAGATCTCCGGGTGGCCACGCTGGCGGGTATGGCGGCGTTTTTCTCCGCCCTGTTCGGAACGCCGCTGGCGGCCACGGTGTTTGCCATCATGGTCATCAGCATCGGCGTGATCTACCACGTGGCCCTGTACCCCAGTCTGCTGGCGGCCCTGGTGGCCTACGGCGTTTCCATCCACCTGGGGGTGGAACCCACCCGGTTCACCGTGGTGGTGCCGGAGCAGACGGTTGGGCTCTTTGTCCGGGTGGCGGCGCTGGGTGTGCTGTGCGCGCTGGTGTCCATCCTGTTCTGCAAACTGATGCACGGCGCGGGACACCTGATGAAGCGGATCAAAAACCCGTGGCTGCGGGTGATCTGCGGCGGCTTCGCCGTCATCGCCCTGACATGGGTATTCGGCACGGACTATAACGGCGCGGGCATGGACATCGTGACCCGGGCCATTGAGCAGGAGACCGTGGCGGTGCCCTGGGCCTTCCTGCTGAAGCTGGTTTTCACAGCGGTCACGCTGGCGGCGGGCTTCAAGGGCGGCGAGGTGGTACCCTCCTTCTTCGTGGGCGCGACCTTCGGCTGCGCGGTGTCCCCGCTGCTGGGTCTGCCGGTGGGCTTCGGCGCCGCGGTAGGTCTGGCCGCTGTTTTCTGCGGCGTGACCAACTGCCCGGTGGCATCCACGCTGCTGGCGGTGGAACTGTTCGGCGCGGAGGGGATGCTGTATTTTGCCTTGGCCTGCTGCCTGAGCTATATGCTCTCCGGGTATCAGGGGCTGTATTCCAGCCAGACCATCCTCTATTCCAAGCTGAAAGCCCAGTTCATCAACGTCCATACCAACGCCTACCACGCCGGCGAGAAAACCGAATAAAACAAGCACCTCCCACGGTTTCTCTATAAATGAAGGGACACCGTGGGAGGTTTTTTGCATGATGGAAGAACAACGGCCCACCCGCAAATGCGGACTGAAACGGCCCCGTTCCTCATAGGATAGAGGAAGGGGGTGGTGGAATGACAAAGGAGGACTTTGATCCGCTGGCCTTTACCACGGCGGTGAACACCCTTGCCGTTGCCATCGCCCAGAATCTGAGCGAGGATGAGCTGGCGCTGCTGACGGCGGTGCTGGTACAGCTTACCGGCACATTGACCACCATCACCGTCCAGCAGACCTTGTATGGAAAGCAGAAGGATGGCCAGACCTCGTAAGGTCTGGCCATCCTTGTGTTGCATAGTGTGTGATATAAAACTGCTTTACAGGCAAAGTTTATTTCCCAAGTAGGCGGCGGGCCGTGTCCACATTGACCTGTTCGATCTGCCGCAGCTTCTGCACGGCAGCAGCCTGTTCCTCCGGGGAGATAGGGGAACTGACCATGCGGTCGATCATGGCCTTGAGGGCATCCGCCGTCAGAGCGTCCAGATCCAGGAAGTTCTCCTGACCGATATACCGCAGGAAAGCGGAGACCTTTGGGTCATACACCACGCCCGCCAGAGGGATGCCCTGTCCGGCGGCAAAAATCAGCGCGTGGAGCCGCATGGACACCACCGCCTGCATCCGGGAAAGCGCGCCGATGATGGTCCCGGCGCTGCCTGCATCATCCAGAAAATAGTGGGGGATGTCCAGACCCGCCGCAGCCAGTCGGCCGGCAACCGGGTCCAGATGCTTTTCCACGGCGGCGAACACCGGCGTCAGACTGTAGGTCTCATAGGCGTATTTCGCCGCCTGCGCGAACAGGGGGGCCTTGTCCTCAAAGCCCTTCCAATTCCGCAGAGCGAAGCACAGATACTTCCCGTGGGGCGGGATGCCCGCCCGCAGCAGAACGCTGTCGATCTCATCCTCGCTGGCGGCGGGAAGGGTCAGAGCCGGGTCCGCCGTCAGGAGGATCTCCGGTTTCGTCACGCCCATGGACTGCAATTCCTTCAGGGAGTCCGGCTCCCGGAGGGTGATGACGTCCACGCTGGCGTTCAGCACGCTGGCCGCCAGCTTCCGGTGCTGTTCCCGGAGAACGGGGCCGATGCCGCAGCCGTACATCTGTACCTTGCAGCCCGCCTTGTGGGCAGCCTGAATGTTATGGAGATAGAACCACAGGGACCGACGGGAGGTGACGTCCTGAATAAGGCTGCCGCCGCCGTTGATATACAGCCCCGCATGGCGCATGGCCTTTTTCCAGGTGCCCACGTCCATCCGACCCGCCGTCCGCACCCGGTAGGTCAGGCGGGTGGCCTTGGGGTCCTTGGTGAGAACGGTAATAGGCATGTCCGGATCAATGGAGCGCATCTCCTGCAAAATGGCCTCCAAAATGGCGTCATCGCCGGCGTTGCCCCGGCCGTAAGCACCGCAGATCACCACGCCGTCCCGGTCCCGTTTGGGACGATTGTGGCGGCGGATGATCTCCTCATAAATATGGAGCTGGGTGTCCACGGTGCTTTGGATGGAGAACTTGGCAGAGGCTTTTTCATAGAGCTTCTCGCCCATCTCCCGCCGCAGAGCGTCATCATTGCCAAGAGCAGCCAGATAGTGTCCTAAAGACTGCCAGTCGCCTGGTGTAAAGAGATATCCGTTTACATCCTGATCGATGAGATAGGGGATGCCGCCCACGGCGGTGGCCACCGTGGCCAGATGGAACCGGGCGCCCTCCGTCAGGGCGTAGGGGAAGGTCTCGGAGAGGGAGGTCAGGGCGTTGACATCCAGCGCGGAATAGAACCGATCCATACCGCCGCTGATCCAGCCGGCGAAGGTGACCTCCTTTTCCACGCCCAGTTCCTTTGCCAAATCCTCCAGCTTCTGCCGCTCCTCGCCGTCCCCGGCGATGACCAGCCGCAGTCGGGGGCAGGACTTGTGTCCTTCCGCAAAGCCCCGGATCAGGGTGGACATATCCTTGACGGGGTTCAGCCGGGCGGCGATGCCCACCACCACGCTGTTTTCCTCCACGTCGGCCCCCAGACCCCGGAGATAGGCCAGCCGGTCCCCCTGAGACGGCGCAGGGGTGAAGTCGATGCCGTTGTAGATGGCGTAGAACCGGTCGGGGGGGAAGCCCCGATCGATGAGCAGGTCCACCATGGCGTCGGACACACCGATGCGGTAGTCCAGATGCCGGAGCGCCCAGGCATTGATGGCCCCGAAGGTGAGCCGGGCGAAGGGGCGGCCCATGTAGTCCAGCTTGTAGTCGCTGTGGACGGTGGACACCACAGGCAGGCCTGTGGGCTTCCGCAGCAGTGCGCCGATCATATTGGCCCGGCTGCCGTGGCAGTGGATCAGCTGATACCCTCCCTGCCGGATGTAGGCCGCCAGCTCCCGCCGTAGGTGGGGGATGTTGTTTCCGCCGCAGATCATGGTGGGGATCCCCATGGCCCGGGCCTCCTCGGCAAAGGGGCCGTCCCGGAAGCAGACCAGCTGGGCGGTGATGGTTTTGTTCAGATTTTGCAGCAGACTCAGCACATGGGTCTTGGCCCCGCCGGAATCGCCGCCGCTGATGAGATGGATGACCTTCATAAAAGCGCCTCCAAAAAAATCCTTGTGAAATAGCGGAAAATATTATACAATAGAGAACGCGAAATGTCTACCAAGGAAAAATCGGGCCAAGCCCGTTACGGAGGAAATCATGGAACAGAAAGCAAAACGCATCGGAAAGCTGAATATCATCGACCTCATCGCCATTGTGCTGATCGTGGCGGTGCTGGCGCTGGCGGCCTGGAAATTTATCGGAAAAAACGGCGACAGCATCAACTATGAGCGGCCCCAGACAAAAGTCACCTATCAGGTGAAGGTGGAGGGTGTGGCCCCAGAACTGTATGAAAACTGTCAGGCCCATCTGCCGTCTCCGCTGATGGCCTCCGGCGCGCTGGTGGGCGGCCAGATCGAGGCTGTGGAGAAGGAGACCTATCAGGTGCTGGATGCCAATGGGAACTGGGTCACGGACCCGGACCATGTGACGTTGATCTTCACCGTGACCACCACCACCCCTACCGCCGAGGTCATGACCACCAAGGTGGGCGATCAGGAGGTCCGCATCGGCAAGACCGATTATATCCTCAAGAGCGAGTATATCGAATTTTCTGACGGTACCATTACCAATGTCATCTGGGGCGACTGACGGCCCTTTCCGAAGGGCACACGGCTTCCAGTCCGTGTGCCTTTTTGTTCGACAAGTCATTTACCCAACGGAAATATAAATCAAAAGGAGAATTTCAGCTATGTATTGTACGAAAAAGATCACATCTGATCTGATCTGGCTGGGCGGCTCGGACCGCCGGCTGGCCCTGTTTGAAAATGTATATCCCATCCCCCGGGGCGTCTCCTACAACGCCTATCTGATCCAGGATGAAAAGACGGCCCTGCTGGATACGGTGGATCAGGCCATCGCGGAGCGGTTCTTTGAGAATCTGGAACACGCCCTGCAGGGCAAGCCTCTGAATTATGTGATCGTCAACCACATGGAGCCGGATCACGCCGCCACGCTGGGAACGGTCCTGAGCCGCTACCCGGAGGCCACCGTCATCGGCAACGCCAAGACCCTGCCCATGATCAAGCAGTTCTTCCCCATGGAGGTGGAGGGCCGCTTCCAGGCGGTGAAGGAGGGGGATACCCTGTCCCTGGGCCGCCACGAGCTGACCTTTGTCATGGCCCCGCTGGTCCACTGGCCGGAGGTCATGATGACCTATGATACCACGGAGAAGGCCCTGTTCAGCGCCGACGCCTTCGGCACCTTCGGCGCTATGGACGGCAACATCTTCGCCGACGAGGTGAATTTCGAGCAGGAGTGGCTGGACGACGCCCGTCGGTATTACACCAACATCGTGGGCAAATACGGCACGCCGGTGCAGAACGTGCTGAAAAAGGCGGCGGGACTGGATATTCAGTACCTCTGCCCCCTCCACGGTCCCATCTGGCGGGAGAACATCGGCTGGTTCCTGGAAAAGTATAAGCGCTGGAGCACCTACACGCCGGAGGCGTGGACAGCCGCTATTTTCTGCGGCTCCATCTACGGCCACACGGAAAACGCCTGCGAGATCCTGGCCTCCCGTCTGGCGGAAAAGGGCGTGCGGCACGTGCGGATCTTCGACGTGTCCCACACCGACGTATCCGAGCAGGTCAGTGCCGCGTTCCAGTGCAGCCATCTGGTGTTTGCCAGCGCCACCTACAACGGCGGCATCTACACCCCCATGGAGACACTGCTGCTGGAACTGAAGGCCCACGCACTCCAGAACCGCACCGTGGCCCTCATTGAAAACGGCAGCTGGGGCCCTGCCGCCGCCCGGCTCATGGCCAAGCATCTGGAGGAGATGAAGGGCATGGAGCAGATCGCACCGCCCATCACCATCCGTTCCGCCGTGAAGGAGGAGCAGTACCGGAAGCTGGAGGATCTGGCCGACCTGATTGCCGCTGACATCGCAGCCGAAGAATAAGCGAAAACCCCCATCTCCGCTTCTCGCGGAGACGGGGGTTCATTTTGGAATGAGAACATCAAGCAGTCCCGCAGCATTTTTGCCGCGGGACTGGTTTTGCGGATTTACAGCAGGATGATCCCGGCTTCCTCGCATTTTTTCATGGTCTCGGCGTCCCAGATGCTGGCCTGGACCTCGCCGATGTGGCAGTTGCCGATCATCAGCATGCAGAGACGGCTCTGGCCGATGCCGCCGCCGATGGTCTGGGGCAGCTCGCCGTTCAGCAGCATCTTGTGGAAGGGCAGCTCCGCCCGCTCCTCGCACCCGGCCAGCTTCAGCTGGCGGGCCATGGATTCCTCATCCACCCGGATGCCCATGGAGGAGATCTCAAAGGACCGCTCCAGAATGGGGTTCCACATGAGAATGTCGCCGTTGAGGGCCCAGTCGTCATAGTCGGGGGCACGGCCGTCATGCTTTTCGCCGGATCTCAGCTTGCCGCCGATCTGCATGAGGAACACGGTGTGGTGCTCGGCGCAGATGGCATGCTCCCGCTCCTTGGGGGTCTTGTCCGGCCAGCGGTCCTCCAGCTCCTGGGTGGTGACGAAGTACACCTCCCGGTCCAGCTTTACCCGCAGGCTGGGGAAGGCCACGTTCAGCGCGTCGCTGGTTTCGCACACGGCGGCAACGATGGCCCGGACGGTGGCCTTCAGATACGCCTCGTTCCGGTCCTCCCGGGAGATGATCTTCTCCCAGTCCCACTGGTCCACATAGACGGAGTGGATGTTGTCCAGATCCTCCTCGTCCCGGCGGATGGCGTTCATATCGGTGTAAAGGCCCTTGCCCACGTGGAAGCCGTAGCGCTTCAGGGCCTGGCGCTTCCACTTGGCCAGGGAGTGGACCACCTCGGCGTCCTTGCCGACGCCGGGGATGTCGAACCGGACGGGACGCTCCGTGCCGTTCAGGTTATCATTCAGACCGGAATCGGAAGTGACAAACAGGGGGGCGGACACCCGGCGCAGGTTCAGGGCATTGGAGAGGTTGGTCTGAAAGGATTCTTTGATGAATGCGATGGCCCGCTGCTGTTCATAGTTAGGCAGGGGAGCGGTATAGCCCTGCGGAATCACAAGATTGTTCATGGGATCTCCTTTTTCGTTATTAGTTCAGCTTGTCCAGGCCCAGGCGCAGACGGCGCAGAGTCTCGTCCCGTCCCAGAAGGTGGCAGATCTCCACGGCGCCGCCGGGCGTCACCAGCTTGCCGGCTGCGGCAATGCGGACAGGCCACATCAGCGTGGCGTTCTTGACCTCCAGCTTGGTAGCCAGATCAATGAGGGTATCGTGGATCGCGTCCACAGTCCAGTCGGAAACGGCTTCCAGAGCGGGGATGGCGGCCTCCAGCATAGCCTTGGAGACCTCGGCGTTGGTCTTGGACTTCTTGTTGGTGAAGAACTCCACGTCATAATCGGGCAATGCGTCGAAGAAATCGACCTTTTCGGGAATGTCCGTTAGCTTTTCGCACCGGGCCTGCAGCAGCGCGGCGATGCCGGCGGCGTCGATGGCGGGGTTCTTCACCGCCTGACGGATGTAAGGCTCCGCAACCTCCGCAAAGGCGGCAGGCTCCATGGCCCGGAGATAGGTGGCGTTGAAATAGGTCAGCTTCTCGATGTCGAAAATAGCGGGGGACTTGGAGATACCGGCGATGTCGAACACCTTCACCAGCTCGTCCAGAGAGAAGATCTCCTGCTCGGCGTATTCGCCCTTGGGCGCCCAGCCCAGCAGCGCCACATAGTTCAAAATGGCGTCCGTCAGGAAGCCCTGAGCCTTCAGATCCTCGTAGGAGGGATCGCCGTGGCGCTTGGACATCTTGTTGTGCTGGTCCCGCATGACGGGAGAGCAGTGGACGTAGGTGGGGACCTCCCAGCCGAAGGCCTCGTACAGCAGATTGTACTTGGGCGCGGAGGACAGGTACTCGCTGCCCCGGACCACGTGGGTGATGCCCATGAGGTGATCGTCCACCACGTTGGCGAAGTTGTAGGTGGGCAGGCCGTCCCGCTTCAGCAGCACCTGATCGTCCAGAGTCTTGTTCTCCACGGTGATGTCACCGAAGGACACATCATGGAAGGTGGTGGTGCCCTCGTGGGGGATCCGCTGACGGATCACGTAGGGCTTACCGGCAGCCAGATTAGCGGCCACTTCTTCCTCACTCAGATTCCGGCAGGGATCGTCCGCCCGGTCAAACTCGCCGGAGTCCTCCTCGGATTCCGCCTTCTCGCAGAAGCAGTAGTAGGCTGCGCCCTTTTCCACCAGGAGCTGGGCGTAGGGCAGATACAGGTCCCGGCGCTCGGACTGGATATAGGGGCCGGTGGGGCCGCCCACGTCCGGGCCTTCATCGTGATCCAGATGGCACTCCTTCATGGTGCGGTAGATCACGTCCGTAGCACCCTCCACCAGACGGCCCTGATCCGTATCCTCGATCCGGAGAATGAAGGTGCCGTCGGCGTGGCGGGCGATGAGCCAGGTGTACAGCGCGGTGCGCAGGTTGCCCACGTGCATATAGCCGGTGGGAGAGGGGGCGAACCGGGTACGGACCTTCCCCTTGGGGATGCGGGCTTCCAAATCTTCAAAAAATGTCTTATCCAAAGCCATGAATGATACCTCCATGTCAAAATATGCGTAATTACACAAAATACATTATCCCTATTTCAGACAGGAAAGTCAAGAGTTCGGATTGCAATTTTTAAAGGGGAGTGATATACTGTATCAGTTAAAATATGCCCTGTACAGATACGTCTGCCGGTTTCCGGCTGAAATACAGAAAAGCGAGGTACTATTATGGAGAACGAAGTTCAGAAAAAAAGAATTCTAAGCGGCATCCAGCCCTCCGGCGATTTGACGCTGGGTTCCTATCTGGGTGCCATCCGCAACTGGGCGGCGCTGGCGGATGAGTATGACTGCTACTATATGATGGCCGACATGCACACCATCACCGTGCGGCAGGTCCCGGCGGAGCTGCGGCGGCACACCCTGGTCCAGCTGGCGGCCTATATCGCCAGCGGTCTGGACCCGGAGAAAAACGTGCTGTTCGTCCAGTCTCATGTTCCTGCCCACGCCCAGCTGGGCTGGGTGCTGGACTGCTACACCATGTTCGGCGAGCTGAGCCGCATGACCCAGTTCAAGGATAAGTCCGCCAAGAACGCGGACAACATCAACGCGGGCCTGTTTACCTATCCAGCTCTGATGGCGGCGGATATTCTGCTGTATCAGGCGGATCTGGTGCCCGTGGGCGGCGACCAGAAGCAGCACGTTGAGATCTGCCGGGACATTGCCACCCGGTTCAACGGCCTTTACGGCGATACCTTCAAGCTGCCGGACCCCTACATCCCCAAGGTGGGCGCCCGGATCATGAGCCTGACCACCCCCACCAGCAAAATGAGCAAGTCCGACAAGGATCAGAACGGCTGCGTGTATATGCTGGAAAAGCCGGAGGATATCCTGCGGAAGTTCAAGAAGGCCATGACCGATTCCGACGCCTGCGTCCGCTTTGACCCGGAGAACAAGCCCGGCGTCTCCAACCTGATGCAGATCTACTCTGTGGCCACCGGCAGAGATTACGCAACCATCGAGGCGGAATTTGCCGGTCAGGGCTACGGCAGCTTCAAGACCGCCGTGGGCGAGTCCGTGGTGGAGCTGCTGCGCCCCATCCGGGAGGAGACGGAGCGCCTGCTGGCTGACAAGTCCTATCTGGAGAGTGTGTACCGTGCCGGTGCGGAGAAGGCTGCCTATGTAGCCAACCGTACCCTGTCCAAGGTCTACAAAAAAGTGGGCTTCCTGGCCCGGTAACGGCGGAGGAAACATGAGATTTGACAATCAGCTGATGGCGCCGGTGGCGCTGGCATTGCTGACGGCTCTGGTGGTCAGCTTTTTGATGACACCGGTGGTCAAGAGCTTTGCTTACAAGGTGGGTGCGATCGACGTGCCCAAGGACGAGCGGCGGATGCACCACAAGCCCATCCCCCGGCTGGGCGGTCTGGCGATCTTCGCCGGCTTTATGGCCAGCATCCTGCTGTTCGTGGATATCCGGCTGAACCCCCAGATGCAGAGCATTCTGTTGGGCGCGGTCATCATCGTGGTGCTGGGCGTGGTGGATGACATCATGGCCCTGCCCGCCAAGCTGAAATTCGTGATCCAGATCGCGGCGGCCCTGATCCCGGTTCTGAACGGCGTGTCCATTCAGGCGTTATCCAACCCCAACATCTTTTCTCCCAATGCCTATTGGGTGCTGAACTGGCTGTCCGTCCCGGTAACGGTGCTGTGGATCGTGGGGATCACCAACGCCGTGAACCTCATCGACGGACTGGACGGTCTGGCCAACGGCGTGTCGGCCATCTCCGCCGCCACGGTGCTGGTCATCGCCCTGATCTGCTCCGAGGCTCAGGTGGCCGTGGTGATGGCGGCGCTGGTGGGTGCCTGCGTGGGTTTCCTGCCCTATAACCTGAACCCCGCGAAGATGTTTATGGGCGACACCGGCGCTACATTTCTGGGTTTCATTCTGTCCACCATGTCCATTCAGGGCCTTTTCAAATTCTACGCGGTGATCTCCTTTGCCGTGCCGTTTTTGATCCTGGGTCTGCCCATTTTCGACACAGCCTTCGCCATGATCCGCCGGATGGCCCACGGCCAGAGCCCCATGCACGCGGACCGGGGCCACATCCATCACCGGCTCATCGACATGGGTCTGAACCAGAAGCAGGCGGTGGCAACGCTGTACGTCATTTCCGGTATTCTGGGTCTGTCCGCCGTGGTGCTGACCACCGGCGGCGAGGCGAAGGCCATGCTGCTGCTGATCGCTCTGTGCGTTGTGGCGGTTGTGGCCGCCCGGGTGGTGTTCCCCAAGGAAGTGAAGGAGGAACTCCACGAGGAACTGGAAGAACTGACAGAGTTGGGCCATCACGAGGAAAAAGACAAGCAGAAGGAGGACGGCAGCCATGAATAAGCTGCGGATCATGAGCGTTTTCGGCACCCGGCCGGAAGCCATTAAAATGTGCCCGCTGGTGAAGGAACTGGCCTCCCGGCCGGAGATCGAGAGCCTTTGCTGCGTGACCGCCCAGCACCGGCAGATGCTGGACAGTGTGCTGGAGGTCTTTGAAGTGAAGCCGGACTGGGATCTGGACATCATGACCCCCCGGCAGACCTTGTCCACCATCACCAGCAAGTGCCTTACTGGTATGGACGAGGCCATTGACACCCTGAAGCCGGATATGATCCTTGTCCACGGAGACACCTCCACCACCTTTGCCGGGGCGCTGTCCGCCTTCTACCATCAGGTGAAGGTGGGCCATGTGGAGGCCGGTCTCAGAACCTATGACAAGTATTCTCCCTTTCCGGAGGAAATGAACCGCAAGCTGGTTTCCTCCATTGCGGATCTTTATTTCTGCCCTACGGTGAACAACAAGAATAACCTCCTGCGGGAGAATATCACCGAGGGGCTGTTCGTCACCGGCAATACGGTGATCGACGCGCTGAAGACCACCGTCCGGGAGGATTACAAATTTTCCACGGACGAATTGAACCACCTGCCCTACGGGGAGAAAAAGATCATCCTCGTCACCTGCCACCGCCGGGAGAATTACGGCGAGCCGATGAAGAACATTATGCTGGCGCTGCGGCAGATCGCGGAGGAGAATCCGGAGGTGGAGCTGGTGTATCCCGTCCATCTCAGCCCGGTGGTGCGGGAAGCGGTGGACACCTATCTCCGGGGCGCGCCCCGGGTGCACCTCATCGACCCGCTGCCTGCCGACGAGATGCACAACCTCATGGCCCGGTCCTATCTGGTGCTGACGGACTCCGGCGGACTTCAGGAGGAGGCCCCCGCGCTGGGCAAGCCGGTGCTGGTGATGCGCCGGGAGACAGAGCGTCCCGAGGCAGTGGCCGCCGGGACGGTGAAGCTCTGCGGCGTGGTGCAGGATGATATCGTGATTATGGCGGAGCGGCTGATCCGGGACAAGTCCGCCTACGAGAAAATGGCCCATGCCGTGAACCCCTACGGAGACGGACAGGCCTGCCGCCGGATCGTGGATGACATTTTGTGGTACTTTGGCCGCCGGGAGCAGCCGGCGGAGGACCTTGCGTAAATGAGAGGGGAGGAGGGACGGCATGAAGCGGACACAGAAGCTGGTGACATGGGGCATTGTGATCTTGGTAGTGCTGGTGGTGCTGTTGATGCTGGTGAGCAACCTGCGCCGTTCCTCCCGGGTGGTCCTGCCGGACACCAATACCAGTGCCGAGGGCGGCGGAGACCTGCCTGCGGAGGGCGGCGCCCTGACAGTGGTGGAGGTGACGCCGGAAACGGTGCAGGCCGCCATTGAGACGCTGCACCGGCCGGAGGCATACAGCCGCACGGTCACAGTGGAGTATCTCTGGACCGGCGGCAGCGGCACCATCGAGCTGTCTACGGCGGTCAGTGCCCCGTGGACCCGCGTGGATCGGACCCTGCCGGACGGCCAGATCCGCCACAGCATTACCGACGGCGAGACTACCTACATCTGGTATAACGGGGAGTCGGAAGTATATACCGGCCCCGCCGGGGCCATCTCCGCCGACGCAGAGGAGACCATCCCCACCTACGAGGACGTGCTGGCGCTGTCCCCGGAGCGCATCGTTCAGGCGGACTACCGGGTGGTGTCCGATGTGCGCTGCATCTACGCGGAAACGGCGGAGGACGCATGGGGCTACGCCCAGCGGTACTGGGTCAGTGTGGACACGGGCCTGCTGGTGGTGGCGGAACGTCTGCAAAAGGGCGAGACCGTTTACCGGATGGCGGCGCTGGAGGCGGACCAGACGGCTCCTCCGGCGGAGACCTTCACCCTGCCGGACGGCACAGACCTGCTTCACAGGTAAACAACGGCACCCACGGATATTTCGCACCCGTGGGTGCTTTTTTGAAAACAGTGAAACAAAACCAGCCATGCCAAATGCGGCACGGCTGGTTTTACAATCTATGGAAGGCGAAAATACTTTACAGAAATAAACGGGGGTTATGCTGAAAAAAGACCGCTGATCCGCCTGGCTTACTGGTAGATGGGGAACTTGCGGCAGAGGGCATCCACCTCGCTGCGGACCTGCTCCCGGCAGGTGTCGAAGTCCCGGGCCGTCTGGCCCATCCAGTGGGCGATCTGCACCATCTCAGGCTCCTTGAAGCCACGGGAGGTGACGGCGGGAGTCCCCACCCGGACGCCGCTGGTGACAAAGGGCTTCTCCGGGTCGTTGGGAATGGCGTTTTTGTTGACGGTGATCTGAACCTCGTCCAGTCGCCGCTCAAACTCCTTGCCGGTGATGTGGAAATTCCGCACGTCTACAAGGCAGAGGTGGTTGTCCGTGCCGCCGGAGACGAGACGGAACCCTTCTTTTACCAGCTCCTCCGCCAAGACCTTGGCGTTTTTCACGATCTGTTCCGCGTAAGCCTTGAATTCCGGCTTCAGCGCCTCCCCAAAGCAGACGGCCTTGGCGGCGATGATGTGCTCCAGCGGGCCGCCCTGAGTGCCGGGGAACACGGCGGAATTGATCTTCTTGTAGATGGCCTCATCGTTGCAGAGGATCAGGCCGCCCCGGGGACCGCGAAGGGTCTTGTGGGTAGTGGTGGTCACCACGTCCGCATAGGGAATGGGGGAGGGGTGGAGCCCTGCCGCCACCAGTCCGGCGATGTGGGCCATGTCCACCATGAGATAAGCGCCCACGGCATCGGCTACCTCCCGGAACTTGGCGAAGTCGATGACCCGGGGATAGGCGGAGGCGCCGGCAATGATGATCTTGGGCTTGCAGGCCTTGGCGGTCTCCAGCAGCGCGTCATAGTCGATGGTCTCATCCTCGCCCAGACCGTAGGGCACGATATGGAAATACTTGCCGGAGATATTGACGGGGCTGCCGTGGCTCAGGTGGCCGCCGTGGGCCAGATTCATGCCCAGAATGGTGTCCCCCGGCTGCGCCAGTGCGAAGAAAGCCGCCAGATTGGCGTTAGCACCGGAGTGGGGCTGAACATTGGCATACTTGCAGCCGAATAGCTGGCAGGCCCGCTGGCGGGCCAGCTCCTCCGTAATGTCCACCGCAAAGCAGCCGCCGTAATAGCGGTGGCCGGGATAGCCCTCGGCATATTTGTTGGTAAGGCAGGTCCCCATAGCTACCATCACCGCAGGACTGACGATGTTTTCGGAAGCGATCAGTTCAATGTTGCGCTGCTGGCGGGCAAATTCCTCCTGAACGGACGCGCCCACCTCCGGGTCTAACTGAGAAAGATACTGCATGGTATCCTGAACGATCATGTAAAGCCCCTCCTTGTTAAAAGATACTACATATTGTACCTGATGAAAGCTGAAAACGCAAGACCTATTATCCGAGGGGGGCGGGAATTCCATCCTCATACAGACCCCGCTCCGTCAGGACCCAGGGAACGGGATAGTCATGGGGTTCCACGGGGATCTCCTGCCGGATCAGCAGTTCCCGGCACAGCAGTACCGTGCCGCCCCGGTACTGGGAGAGGAACCGGTCATAATATCCGCCGCCGTGGCCCAGCCGTTGTCCCAGATAGTTGCAGGTGACGCAGGGCAGCACGGCGAAGTCGATGGCGTCCACAGGAATAACCGGCGTGTCTGCCGTTGGTTCCAAAAGCCCGTAGCGGCCGGGGACAAGCTGATTCAGGTCCGTGATCTGGCGGGACTCCATGCGGCCCGGCTCGGTGCACAGGGGGACGCAGAGGGTCTTTCCAGCGGCGAGGGCATCCTCTAAAATCGGCCGCGTATCGATCTCCCGATCTGTGCCCATGAAGCAGAAAACCGTCTGGGCTTCCTGATATTCCGGCATGGCCAACAGGCGATGCGCGATGGAGCGGGCGCTTTTTGTCTTATATTCCGGGGCCAAAGCCGCCTCTAAGCGGCGAACAATGGCGCGAAGCTGCTGTTTTTCTTCCTGACGGGTCATGGCAGTGGGTCCTCCTCTTTCTCTGGGCGGGCGGCTCCGTAGACGATGGCGTCGCCGCCGTATTTTTTCCGGATGGCGTCCATAGCGGACTCCAATTTTTCCTGCCGGGCGTTCCGCTGCCCGGCAGTAGGGTCGAACAGATCAGCCTGCTCGTAGGCTTCCCCGTCAGGGGACAGGTGGATGGCGGTGACGGTCAGCGCCCGGATGGGGGCCGGGGGTGTCCACAGCTCCTCCGTCAAAGCCATGGCAGCGTTGGTCAGATCCCGGATGAGATGGGTGGGGGCGGGAAGCTGCTTTTGCCGGGAGCGGTCATGGAAGGCCGGGTCCCGGACGGTGACCTGGATGCCCCCGGCGTACAGTCCCTCCCGCCGCAGCCGGGTGGACACGGAGTCCGCCAGAACGGCGATGCCTGAGCGCACCTGAATACGGGTGGTGAGGTTTTGGGGGAAGGTTGTGCCGTTGCCCACGGACTTCACCGGCTCCGCGTCCAGTCTGGCCCGGACAGGAGCGCTGTCCAACCCGTTGGCGTATTCATAAAGCTGGGTGCCCATCTTGCCCATGAGGGTTTCCAGTGTTTCCTTCTTGCAGGCGGCCAGCTGGCCGATGGTTTTGACGCCGTATTGTCCCAGCAGCTTTTGGGCCGCGCCGCCTACATACAGCAGATCCCCCACCGGCAGTGGCCAGACGATGGAGCGCCAGTTTTCCCGGGAAATAACGGTGGTGGCGTCCGGCTTTTTATAATCGCTGCCCAGCTTGGCAAAGACCTTGTTGAAGCTGACGCCGACAGACAGGGTCAATCCCAGCTCCCGTTTCACCCGCTGCCGGATGGCATTCGCCAGCGCCTTGGCGTCCCCGCCGAACAGGTGGAGGGTGTTGGTCACGTCCAGCCAGCTTTCGTCGATGCCGAAGGACTCCGCTAAATCGGTATACTCGTCATAAATGGCATTGACCTTATTGGAATATTCCCGATACAGCTTGTGATGGGCAGGAAGCAGTACCAGATTGGGGCATTTCTTCTTGGCCTGCCAGATGGTCTCGGCGGTTTTGACCCCGCACTGCTTGGCAGGCTCGTTTTTTGCTAAAATAATTCCGTGCCGGGAGGCAGGATCACCGGCCACGGCCACCGGCACCTCCCGCAGTTCCGGATGAGAGAGCAGCTCCACGGAGGCATAGAAGCAGTTCAGATCGCAGTGAAAAATGACCCGGTCCATGTGCGCCTCCTTTCTGGACGATTATGGGGTGTTCCGGAAATTGTTATCCTTTATTCTTGATCGCTTTTAATATAAATCCCCCCATAATTGCGATTGGAATGGAAACAGAGAGCGAGACGGGTTCAAGAAATGCACCCAATATTCCACCTAAGATCGTACAAACGACGGCAAGAGCAATCATATCAGGCCTCCATAATTTTCAAAACATGTTCAGTGTGGTGAAATCTTATGTTGTGCAGCATGAGTTTGTTTTTGATTGGATAAGAGTAAGTATAGCACATCTGTTCGGAATTGAAAAGAGAAAAAGGAACAGCGGATTTCCGCTGTTCCTTTTGTATATACGCGAGCAAAACTATAAGCCGGGTTCTGTATCTGACAGTCATCTATCTCGACGCACCGTTGCCGGTACGCTCAAGCCACCCCGGGAGCGGCCGGGCAAGCCTTGGGGCCGAAGCCCCTGCTCCCATACCGGTGTTGCTCCGGATAGAGTTTACAGCGATGGACTGTTCCCAGCCATCGAGTGCGCTCTTACCGCACTTTTCCACCCTTACCGCCAGGGCTACGCCCTGGCGGTAAGCCGATTCCTGACGGAATCGGTCGCTGCGGCGGATGATTGTAATCGCGAAGAGGGACCCTTCGTCCCTCTTCACACAACACCCCTGCGGTTCCCGCTGGGGGAGCGTTCATCAACACCGGCTTCTTACCAACATGGCGCAGCCTTGGCGGCGGTATATCTCTGTTGCACTTTTCCTGAAGTCGCCTTCGGCGGGCGTTACCCGTTATCCTTGCCCTGTGGAGCCCGGACTTTCCTCACGGAAGGGCCTTTCGCCCCTTCCGCGCGACTGTCTGTTTTCCTCGCGGGTCTATTGTACGCAAAACAGCGGGAAAAGTCAATGGGAAGTCGATCAATAAGAGAGGATCAGTCCCTTGTCCATGGCGTAGAAGCTGGTGAGACCCCGGCAGGGCAGGATCTCCACAGCCTTTACCGGCAGACGGTCCAGAATCGCGTTCCGCAGCCGCTCGGCACCTTCGGGATTCTGACAGTGGGTGATGATCACATGGCTGCCGGTGCAGTCCTTGGCATCGCTCATGAGCTGGGCGATGGCTCTGGCGGTGTGGGCCTCGCCACGGGCCTTTTTGGCCACGCGGATCGTACCCTCGGCCGTGGCTTCCGCGACAATGCGGATGCCCAGCGTCTGGAGCAGGGTGCCGGCCAGAGGCGGCATCCGTCCGTTATTCACCAGATTGTCAAAATGCTCCAGCGTGAAGCAGAGACGGGTACTCTTCTGACAGACCTGAAGCTCCGCGCACAGATCCTCAAAGGGCAGGCCCTGTTCCGCCAGCTCGGCGGCCTTGCGCAGCAGCAGGATCATAGCGCCGGAGGTGGCACGGGAATCCAGCACAAAAATCTTTTTTTCCGGGTGCTCCGCCAGAACCAGATCTCTCGCGGCCATGGCGGCGTTATAGGAGCCGGAAAGCTGAGAGGAGATGGTCACGCAGACGGTTTCCTCGCCCTGCTCGAAGGCCTCGGCATAGGCGGCGGGGGAGGGACAGGCGGAAGAGGAACGGTGATGGGCCAGCTTGCTCAGCAATGCCGGAATATCCAGCTCCGGCGTATCCAGATAGTCCTGACCGCCGACGTGCAGGCACATGGGCGCTACCGTCAGACGGGCGTAAGGGGAATTGAGTTCCCCGGAGATCAGATCACAGCTGCTGTCGCTGACAAGATTCAACATGATGACACACTCCTACCTCGACCCACAGGATGTTGACAGTGGATCGGCGAAAATAGTTTTCAATACTACATTTCATTGTATCTGCAAAACGGACGCTTGTCAAGTGAAAGAACATCGAAAAAGGTCAAAGGGAGGGAGCGGCCCGGTGAGAAACAGAAAAAAAGATCCCTTACATTGAATTTTTTTGCGGCGTGTGGTATGATAACCGGGCGAAAGCCGCGATGATAGACGGCTTTTATAAAGGAGCGTTTTTATGACCTTTGAAGAATATCTGTCCTCCCTGAAGGGAAAGACGGTAGGTGTGATCGGCGTGGGCGTATCCAACCGTCCCCTGATCGAAAAACTCTTGGAGCGGGGGATCGACGTCACCGCCCGGGATAAAAAAGAGGATCTGGGAGAACTGGGGCAGGCTTTGACGGCTCAGGGCTGCAAGCTGCGTCTGGGGAGCGGATATCTGGCGGACCTCCATGAGGATGTGATCTTCCGTACCCCCGGTCTGCGGCCGGATGTGCCGGAGCTGGCGGCGGCTGTGGCCGGCGGCAGCGTCATCACCTCGGAGATGGAGGCATTCTTTGCAGTCTGCCCCTGTCCCATTCTGGCGGTGACCGGTTCCGACGGCAAGACGACCACTACCACCATTATCTCCAAGCTGCTGGCGGCGGAGGGGAAGATCGTCCATGTGGGCGGCAATATCGGCCATCCGCTGCTGTGCGACACCCCGGAGATCGCACCGGAGGATATGGCGGTGCTGGAGCTCAGTTCCTTCCAGCTGATGACCATGCAAACAAGCCCCCATATCGCGGTGACCACCAATCTGGCGCCCAACCATCTGGATGTCCACAAGGACTATCAGGAGTATGTGGATGCAAAGGCAAACATCTTTACACACCAGAATGCCGGCGATATTGCTGTGTTCAACGCCGACAACGATGACACGGTGCGTCAGGCCGCGAAAGCGGTGGGCGAGGTCCGTTGGTTCTCCCGGAAGCAGCGGGTGGACAACGGCGTGTTCTGCGAGAACGGCGTGATTTATGAAGCCGTAAACGGCGCTGTGATGCCCATCATGGAGACAAAGGACATTCTGCTGCCCGGCGTCCACAACATTGAAAACTACATGGCGGCCTTCGCCGCCGTGCGGGGTATGGTCAGCTATGAGACCATGCGGGAGATCGCAAAGACCTTCGGCGGCGTGGAGCACCGGATCGAGCTGATCCGCACCCGGAAGGGCGTCCGGTGGTACAACGATTCCATCGCGTCCAGCCCCAGCCGTACCATCGCGGGCCTGAATTCCTTCCCAGAGCAGGTGATCCTCATTGCCGGCGGCAAGGATAAGGGCATCAGCTACGCCCCCCTCGGCCCTGTGGTGAACGATCACGTCAAGCTGCTGCTGCTGTGCGGCAAGACCGCCGGTGTCATCCGGGAGGCCGTGGAGCAGGCGGAGAATTATCACGGCCTGGAAATTTTGGATGTGGCGGACTACCATGAGGCAGTGGCCATTGCCGATGCCCGCTCCCAGCCGGGAGATGTGGTGATCCTGTCCCCGGCCAGCACCTCCTTTGACCGCTTTGCCAACTTCATGGAGCGGGGCCAGGTGTTCAAGGCTATCGTCAACGAACTGAAATAATGAATAAGCCCTTCCGCATAAGCTGATAAGAGCCGAAAGCGGAGGAGGTGGGGGCTGTGGGTCCCGGATTTTTCTACTATCACCGGGGGCCGGATGGCCCCCAGATCCGGCGGGCGCTGCTGCTGTTGGCCATATCCGGGCTGTTGGCATTTGCCCTGTATGCGGGAGCACAGATGCGGCCTCTGCTGGGGAGCCTTGCCACCACCCGGGTATCCAACGCCGTGAACCGCATCGTCTATCAGGCGGTGAACGAGGCCATCGACAGCGGCCAGATCGCCTACGAGCAGTTAGTCAGCTACGAAAAGGACAACGAGGGCCGCATCACCATGGTCCGCAGCAACATGGCGGCCTTTAACCGGCTGCAATCCCAGATCTTAGATCTGATTCTGGGCCGCATTGATCAGGTTTCCGCAAGAGAATTATCTATCCCGGTGGGCAGTCTGACCGGCTCACCCCTGCTGGCGGGCCGGGGGCCTCGGATCTCCGTGCGGATGGAGTCGGTGGGATCCTCGTCGGCCCGGTTTGAAAACCAGTTCGAGTCCGCCGGGATCAACCAGACCAAGCACAGGATCATCCTGCGGATCGACGTGTACGTCAGTATCCTCCTGCCGGGATATTCCACCGTGACGCAGGTGACCAACGAGATCACCGTGGCGGAAACGGTGATCGTGGGGGAGGTGCCGGGGACCTATACCTATTTTGCGACGGACCCGGACGCCTATGCCGGCGACGCCAAGGATTACATACTCAACAAAGACTAAGGAGGACGCTCCATGGAATTTCGCACGGAGTTTGCCGATTACAAGGACGAACTGGCCTTTCTCCGGGCCTATCTTACGGAACAGGGGTATCTTTATTATGTTTTAGACGCCCCGGTGATCCCGGACTATGAATATGACCGTTTGAACCGCCGTCTGGAGGAACTGGAGGCTGAGCACCCGGAGGAAATCACACCGGATTCCCCCACCCAGCGGGTAGGCGGCAAAATTTTAGACGCCTTCCAGCCCTATACCCACGAGGTACCTTTGGAGAGCCTTCAGGATGTGTTCAACGAGGGGGAGGTAGCCGCCTTCTGCGAGAAGATGGAGGAGGCCCTCGGCCCCATGGCGGAATATTCCGTGGAGCCCAAGGTGGACGGCTTGTCCGTGGCCCTGGAATACCGGGACGGCGTGTTTGTCCGGGGCGCTACACGGGGCGACGGACGGGTGGGGGAGGACGTGACGGAGAACCTCCGCACCGTCCGTTCCATTCCCATGACATTGCCGGAAAAGCTGCCCCGGCTCATTGTTCGGGGCGAGGTCTACATGGCCCGGTCCGTGTTCGAGAGCATCAACGCCAAGCGGGAGCTGGAGGGCAAGCCCTTGATGGCCAACCCCCGGAACGCCGCCGCCGGGTCTTTGCGGCAGCTGGATTCCAAGATCTGCGCCCAGCGGCAGCTGGACATCGCCGTGTTCAATTTGCAGTTGGCGGAGGGCCGGGAATTCACCTCCCACGCGGAGACCCTTGACTATCTGGCCTCCCAGCGGTTCAAGGTCATCCCCCACAAGACCCTCCGCGGCACATCGGAGATCCAGACGGAGATTTTCCGGATCAATGACGAGCGGATGGACTATCCCTTTGATATTGACGGCGCGGTGGTGAAGGTGAACAGCCTGTCGGACCGCACGATCCTCGGCTCCACGGCCAAATTCCCCAAGTGGGCTGTGGCCTATAAGTATCCCCCGGAGAAGAAATACGCCACGGTGACGGACATCGTGGTGCAGGTGGGGCGCACCGGCGTCCTGACGCCCAAGGCGGTGCTGACCCCGGTGCGTCTGGCGGGCACCACCGTCACCAACGCCACCCTCCACAATCAGGATTTCATCACGGAAAAGGACATCCGCATCGGAGATACGGTGCTGGTGCAGAAGGCGGGAGAGATCATCCCGGAGATTTTGTCCGTGGATCTGACAAAGCGCCCGGAGGGGACGAAGCCCTACACCCTGCCGGAGGTGTGCCCGGTCTGCGGCGCGCCGGCTGTCCGGGACGAGGACGGCGCGGCCCTCCGCTGCACCGGCGCGGAGTGTCCCGCCCAGCTTCAGCGGAACATCACCCACTTTGCCAGCCGGGACGCCATGGACATTGAGGGCCTTGGCCCGGCGGTGGTGGCCCAGCTGGTGGAAAACGGACTCATCGCCAACGTGGCGGATCTCTATGACCTTCATGCGCAGGATGTGGCCCAGCTGGACCGCATGGGGGCGAAGTCGGCGGAGAATCTGATCCGGGCCATTGAAAAATCCAAGGCCAATGACCTCAGCAAGCTGATCTACGGCTTGGGTATCCGCCAGGTGGGGGAGAAGGCTGCCGCCGTGCTGGCCCGGCACTTTGGGACCCTGGATGCCCTGACCGCCGCTCCGACAGAGGAGTTGACGGAGATCCCGGATGTGGGCGAGATCACGGCCAAGTGTATTGTGGACTATATGAACCAGCCTCAGGCCAAGGACCTGATTGCCCGGCTGAAGGCCGCTGGGGTCAATATGGACAGCACCGTTCAGAAGGTGGACGACCGCTTTGCCGGCATGACCTTTGTGCTCACCGGCACCCTGACCCGATTTGACCGGAAAACGGCGGAGAACGAGATCGTCCTCCGGGGTGGCAAGGCCAGCGGCTCCGTGTCGAAAAAGACCACCTACGTGGTGGCAGGGGAGGCCGCCGGCAGCAAGCTGACCAAGGCCCAGCAGCTGGGGGTCCCGGTGCTGACGGAGGATGAATTTGCAGAGATGCTGAAATAAGACATGTCAGGAAAAACATAGACAAAAAGGGGTGAGGGATCATGCGTTCCCTGTTTCGGAAAATAAGGGAGGCCAACCGGCCATTCTGCACGGCGCTGGTGGCGGCGGCAGGCAGCTCCAGCCGTATGGGCGGCACAGACAAGCTGATGGAATTTCTGGACAATGTTCCTGTCCTGATGCGGACCCTGACAGCGTTACAGCGGGCAGCCGCTATCGATGAGATCGTCATTGCCGCCCGGGAGGACGCACTGGTGGACATCTCGACCCTGTGCAAGACCTACGGCATTACGAAATGCAGCAAGGTGGTGCGGGGCGGTGAGAGCCGGTGTCATTCCGTGCTGCTGGCGGCATTGGAAGCCTCCCCGGAGGCAAGGCTGCTGGCGGTGCAGGACGGCGCCCGCCCGCTGGTAACGCCGGCGCTCATCGACCGCACGGTGGAGGCGGCGGCCAAGTGCGGCGCGGCGGCCCCGGCGGTGCCGGTGAAGGACACCATCAAGACCGTGGCCGAGGACGGCGCCGTGACCGGCACCCCAGACCGCAGTACCCTCCGGGCAGTGCAGACGCCTCAGGTGTTTGAGGCGGATCTGCTGAAGGCGGCCTTGCAGTCGGCGCTGGAAAACGAGGTGCCCGTCACCGATGACTGCTCTGCTGTGGAGCGGCTGGGGAAGGTGGTCTATCTCATCGACGGCGACGAGGAAAATCTGAAGATCACCACCCCAGTGGATCTGGTGATCGCGGAGGCTATTTTAGCGGAACGGGAGGGACGCTGATGACAGACCTGCGAATTGGACACGGATATGATGTCCACCGGCTGACAGAGGGCCGCAAACTCATCTTAGGCGGCGTGGAGATCCCCTACGAAAAGGGACTTTTAGGCCATTCTGACGCGGATGTACTGGTCCACGCCGTGATGGACGCTCTGACGGGGGCTGCCCGGCTGGGGGACATCGGCAAGCTGTTCCCGGATACGGACCCGGCCTACGCCGGTATTTCCAGTCTGAAGCTGCTGGCGGAGGTAGGACGGCTGCTGGCGGAAACGGGCCGCGCCGTGGTGAACATCGACGCCACGCTGCTGGCGCAGGCTCCGAAGGTAGGCCCCTACCGGCAGCAGATGGCGGAAAACATAGCAATGGCGCTGCACATCGACCCGGAGCGGGTGAACGTGAAGGCCACCACGGAGGAGGGCCTCGGCTTCACCGGGGACGGCTCCGGGATGGCGGCCCATGCCGTGGCTTTGATCGAGACGGTCAAATGACCGGGCAATTGCATATATTACAAGGAGACGTACATTCGGTACGTCTCCTTTTTTCTACGCTGCCATACCGGACGTAAGGCCGGTATGCTCGCGTCGCAGAAAGAGCGAAGAGAAGGAGGAACAAGTGTGGAATATGATCTGATCCTTGCCCGCTCCGTGACGTATGCGCAGCGGATGCAAAGAGCGCTGAACCGTGCAGGAATCCGTAGCCAGCTCTTTCGGGCGCCCCGTGACCTGACGGATCTGGGCTGCGCCTATGTGGTGCGGATCTCGCCCTACGATCTGGGAGCGGCCCTGCCGCTCCTGCGGCGGGAGGGGCTTGGCCCCCTGCGGATCTATGTGCAGCGGGGCGGGAATATTCAGGAGGTGGGCCTATGATCTATCTGGACAGCGCGGCCACCACCTTCCAAAAGCCGCCTGCGGTGGGGCGGGCCATGACGGAGGCGCTGGCCTCTATGAGTTCGCCGGGCCGGGGCGGGCATCCGCTGGCTATGCGGGCCGCGGACACCGCCTTCCGGTGCCGCACGGAGCTGGCGGAGCTGTTTGGCCTTGACGGCCCGGAGGGCGTGGCCTTTACACTGAACGCCACTCATGCCCTGAACATTGCCATCAAAAGTCTGGTGCCCCCCGGCGGACGGGTGGTGATCTCCGGATATGAGCACAACGCCGTCACCCGACCGCTGACGGCCCTAAAAGCCAAGGTGTCCGTAGCAGGCGGACCGCTGTTCGATCAGGAGGCAGCAATCCGGGCCTTTGACGAGTTGATCGCGCCCGGCGTGGACGTTGTGATCTGCAATCATGTGTCCAATGTGTTCGGCTTTGTCCAGCCCGTTGAAAAGGTGGCGGCGCTTTGCCGCAGCCGTGGTGTGCCGCTGATCGTGGACGCCTCCCAGTCTGCCGGTATCCTGCCGATCAATATGAAAAGCCTTGGGGCGGCGTATATTGCCATGCCGGGACACAAGGGGCTGTACGGCCCACAGGGCACCGGCGTGCTCTTGTGCGGGGACGGTCAGATCCCGAGACCGCTGCTGGAGGGCGGCACGGGGAGTATTTCTCTCAGTCAGGAGATGCCGGACTTCCTGCCGGACCGCTTAGAGGCCGGGACCCACAATATGCCGGGGATCGCAGGCCTGCTGGCGGGCGTTCGCTTTGTCCGCCGACAGGGGACACAGACCATTTTGCGCCATGAACACGCCCTGACCTGCCGGACGGCGGAGAGTCTGCGCCGGCTGCCTGGGGTAGAGGTGTTCGCCCATCCCGGCTGTCTGGCCCAAGCGGGAGTGGTGTCCTTCCGGGTGCCGGGGCGGGACGTGGAGACCGTGGGCGAAGCGCTGGCGCGGCGGGGGATCGCGGTGCGGGCGGGGCTGCATTGCGCGCCGCTGGCCCACCGCACCGCCGGGACGCTGGACACCGGCACGGTCCGGGTCAGCTTTTCCACCTTCAACACGCCTCAGGAGGCGGACCGGCTGGCGGAGGCCGTTGGAGATATTCTCCGGCGGTAAGACCTAAGACAAACTGAAAGCCCGGAGTTGCGCTCCGGGCTTTTTCCTGTTCTGAAGCGGAAATATAGGGAGATATCCATGAAAACCGGAAAATAATTCTGAACGGACCATGAATTTTTAACGGTTTTCCTTGAATTTTACAGTCCGCTTCTCTATAATATAAAAATGAATGCCTATAACCCGCAGAGAGGTGAGTTGGAGCGATGAATGTAACGTTCGCGCAGGTCAGCGGCTGGGTCGTCCGGTATCTGCTGACCATTCGGATTTCAGATATATTGGATATTGCCATCATGGCATTTGTCCTCTATAAAATTTTCACACTGGTGCAGAGCACCAAGGCGGCCAGTCTGGTAAAGGGACTGCTGATCTTTTTGGCGGCGCTGGTGCTGTCCTCTGCCCTGCATCTGAACGGGATCAATTACATCATGACCCGCATGGTCAATCTGGGCCTGCTGGCCCTCATCATTCTGTTCCAGCCGGAGATCCGCCGGGTACTGGAGCAGGTGGGCAGCCGCCGTCTGGTGGCCTTCTTCATCCATGAGGAATCCGCTAGCACGATGGAACAGGCCATCGGACAGACGGTGCTGGCATGCACGGAAATGTCCCAGAGCCGTACCGGTGCCCTCATCGTCTTTGAGCGGGAGATCCTGCTGGACGATATGGTCCGCAGCGGCACGGTGCTGGACGCGGCAGTGTCTGCCGAACTGCTGAAAAACATTTTCTTCGTCAAGGCCCCCATGCATGACGGCGCGGTGATCGTGCGCCACGGGCGGGTGCTGGGCGCTGGCTGTATGCTGCCCCTGAGCAAGAACGTGAACCTCTCCCGCGACTTGGGTATGCGCCATCGGGCCGGTATCGGTATGAGTGAAAACTCCGACGCCGTGGTGGTCATCGTCTCCGAGGAGACCGGCTCCATTTCTGTGGCCATCGGCGGAATGCTCAAGCGGCATCTCAAGCCGGAGACGCTGGAAAATCTCCTGCGGAACGAATTGCTTCCCCGGGAGGAAGACAGCGAGGACCGTCTGAAGTTCAACCTGCTGAACCTCCTGCGGAGCAAAAAGAATGGAGGCGAGGAAGATGCGTAAGACACAGAATCCGCGGAATATCCTGTATCTGGTCCTATCCATCGTGATCGCCGCCGGTATCTGGTACTATGTGGACGAATTCAACGGGCGGGTGGTGACCCAGACCGTTACGGGGATCCCCATTGAGTATATCAATCAGGACGCACTGGCAGACAATGGGCTGATGCTGGCGGAAGGCGAAGACAGCGGTACCAGCACCACCATCGACATCACCTTTAAGGGAAACCGGCGGCACATTGTTCAGCTGGATCGTTCCAAGATCCGGGTAACGGCCAATCTGGCCAGTATCACGGAGACCGGCGTCCAGAGTGTGAAGCCGGATCTGACCTATACGGACCGGAAATTCAACTCCGGCAATACCTCGGTAGAGGAGCAGAGCCTCTATATGGCCACGGTCAATATCTGCGAACTGAGCCATAAGGAAGTGGAGCTGCGCTGCGAGCTCACCGGCAATGTGGCGGAGGGCTATTCCGCCGGTAAGGTCCAGCTTTCTCAGACCAGCATCGCCGTCCGGGGCCAGGAAGAGGAAATTGCCAAGGTCAGCTATGCCAAGGTGATTTTTGACATCGGCAAGAATACCAAGGAGACCGTCACGGCGGATCTGGATTATCAGTTCTATGATGAGGACGGCCAGGTGCTGAACCTCTCCGGCATCCATGCCGAGGCGGGTCAGATCCAGGCGACTCTGCCGGTGTACGTCACCAAGGAGCTGAAGCTGACGGTGGACTTCAAGGAAGCTCCCGGCGCACAGCTGGCGGACATGATCTGGGCCATCAAGCCGGAGAGCGTTGTGGTTTCCGGTGACGCCTCTGTTCTGAACGATATGGATTCCATTGTGCTGGACAGCTTTGATCTGCTCAGCGTGACCACGGAAAGCACCAGCCACAGCTACGCCATTCTGGTGCCGGACGGCTGCGAGAATCTCAGCGGCGTGACCCGGGCCACACTGGAGATCGGCTATCCGGATAAGACGGTGGCGGATGTGACCACTCACCACATCCGGGTGGAAAACGCCTCGGCCAGCCGGAACGTGGAGCTTCTGACACAGGAACTCTCCGTGCGGATCTTCGGCACAGCGGCGGAGATGGAGGGCATCACCGGTGAAGATGTGGCGGTGGTGGCGGATCTCAGCGATTACGCGGTGGCCTCCGGCACCTATATGATCCCGGCTCAGGTCCGGGTGGGAGACGGAAAGACCATCGGCGTTTCCGGAACCTATCAGATTCAGGTCCGTATTCCCGAATCCTGAACCGGCGCGGCCCACAGCATTTGACAGAAAATTAGGAGCGATACCATGACACAGATTGCAACAGTTGAAAGAATTTTGGACGATACCCACGCGGAGATCTCCGTTCCCCGGAAGTCCGCCTGCGGCCATGACTGCGAGGAATGCGCGGGCTGCGGCGTCAGCGGCGTTTCTGTTTACGTCAAGGCGCTGAACACCGTCGGCGCCCGGCCGGGTCAGAAGGTGGTGGTGGAGAGCGACACGAAGAAAATGCTCAAGATCGTCAGCTTTGTTTACCTGATCCCGGTGATCCTGTTTCTGGCGGGATACCTGATCATGCTGGCCTGCAACACCAGCGTGGCGGTGCAGTATACCGCGGCAGTGGCCGGAGCCGTGCTGGGAATTTTGCTGGCCATCTGGTATGACCGCCGGGTGAAGGCCCGGGGCGGGCTGTCCTTTACCATCGTGCGGGTGTTCTGATGTTCGGATATGTGCGGCCCTCCATCCGGGATCTGCCGGAGGAGGAACTGGACCGGTTCCGCGCCATGTACTGCGGACTGTGCCACACCCTGTCCCGGCGGTACGGACAAGCTGCCCGCTTCATCCTGAACTACGATTTTACCTATCTTGCCATCCTGCTGTCCGATGGGACGGCAGGGGCGCAGGGAGCCGGGCGGTGCTATACCAGTCCGATCAAAAAGCGGCCCTTTTTAGAGCCTACCGCCGCTATGGAGCTGGCGGCGGACGAGAGCGTGATCTTAGCCTACTGGCAGCTGCGGGACGGCGTGGAGGATCACGCTTGGGCCTCCGGCCTGAAATACCGGGCAGGCGCCCGTCTGCTGGAATCCGCTTACAAACGGGCGGCGGCCCTTCGACCGGAATTCGATCAGGCGGTGCGCCGCCAGCTTCAGCTCCTGAGCGCATTGGAGCAGGCAAAGGACCCGTCTATGGACAGAGCTGCCGACAGCTTTGCCGTACTGCTTTCCAGCGCTGCGGAGGAGCTGACGGACCCCGTCCGAAAGCGGATCATGGAGCAGATTCTGTATCATCTGGGCCGCTGGATCTACCTGATCGACGGGGCGGACGATTTGAAAAAAGATGCGGAGAGCGGCAATTATAATCCGGTAGCTCTGCGGTACGGATTGACAGACGGCACATGGACGCCGGAGAGCCGCAGGGACTTTGCCACGACCCTGGACCATTCCATCCACCAGATGGCCGCAGCCTTTGAGCTGTGGGATTTCGGCGTGTGGACGCCGGTCCTGCAATCCACCTTTTACGGAGGGCTGTTTCAGGTGGGGAAAGCCGTGCTGGACGGCAGTTTCCATCGCCCCAGCAGAAAGAAAATCAGAGAGATTGAGGAAACCGAATGAACGATCCATACGAGGTCCTGGGAGTTCCCCGGACCGCCACCGATGAGGAAATCAAAAAGGCTTACCGGAATCTGGCCCGGAAATATCATCCGGACAATTATCATGACAGCCCTCTGGCCGATCTGGCGCAGGAGAAGATGAAGGATATCAACGCCGCTTACGAGCAGATCACCAAGGAGCGCAGCGGACGGGGAGACAGCCCCGCCGGCGGCTATCGCCAGAATGCCTATGGCGGATACGGCGGCCAGAGCTACTCCGGCGGGGACAGCGTGTTTCAGCAGGTGCGCTACGCTATCCAGCTGGGAGATCTTGGCCGGGCGGAGGCGTTGCTCACCAATTACAGCAACCACAATGCCGAGTGGAATTTCCTGAAGGGCGTTGTATGTGCCCGCCGGGGCTGGATGGACGAAGCCAAGCGTTACTATGAGACCGCCTGCCAGATGGACCCCGGCAATCTGGAATATCAGCGGGCGCTGGACTATATGGAAAACGGCCCCCGACAGGCTTACACGCCAGGCGGAACCACCTTTGGGACGGACCTGTGCGGCAGTAATCTGTGCCTGCCTATGTGCTGCCTGTGGTCACTTTGCAGCGGCAGTGTGCCAATCTGTTGCTACTGCTGATAAATAACGTGTAAAACCGGCGGAAACGTGCTCTGACAGGGAAGAGTGACCGTTTGCGGAAGGCGTTTCCCCGTAAAATAGGAGGAATCAGCATGATCAAAAGCATGACCGGCTACGGTCGGGCGAGAGAGGTGCGGAACAAGCGGGATATCACCGTGGAGGTCCGCTCCGTCAACAACCGGTATCTGGACTGTACCGTGAAGATGCCCCGGATGTACAGCTTTGCGGAGGATGCCGTGAAGCAGTGCGTCCAGAAGGCCATCTCCCGGGGCAAGGTGGATGTGTTTATCACGGTGGACGCCTCCGCCGCAGACGTGGCCAAGGTCACGGTGAACCGGGAGCTGGCGGCCCAGTATGCCGCTGCACTGGCAGAGCTGTCTGAGGTCTGCGGCACGGAGTCCAAGGTGACGCCGGAGCATCTTTCCCGGTTTCCGGACGTCCTGACGGTGACGAAGGAGGACGAGGATCTGGAAACGGTGTCTGCGGACCTGTGCGCCGTGGCAGAGCAGGCGCTGGAAGTTTACAACGCCATGCGGGCCGTGGAGGGCCGGAAGCTGGCGGAGGACATCGGCAACCGCCTGACCTATATTGAGAACTATACGTCTCAGGTGGAACAGCGTTCCCCGGAGACTGTGACGGAGTACCGCGCCAAGCTGACGGCCCGGATGGAGGAAGTGCTTCAGAGCACCACCATCGATCCTCAGCGGATCCTGCAGGAGGCCGCCATCTATGCCGACAAGGTGGCCGTGGACGAGGAGACCGTCCGCCTGCGGAGCCATGTGGCCCAGCTGCGGACCATGCTGGAATCCGATGAGCCTATGGGCCGGAAGATGGACTTCCTGATCCAAGAGGTCAACCGGGAGTCCAACACCATCGGCTCCAAGTGCTGCGACGTGGCCATCGCTCAGGTGGTGGTTGGCCTCAAGGCAGAGGTGGAGAAGATGCGGGAACAGGTCCAGAACGTGGAGTAAGCCATGAAGCTGATCAACATCGGTTTTGGAAATCTGGTATCCCAGGAGCGGCTGGTGGCCATCGTCAGCCCGGATTCCGCACCCATCAAGCGAATGGTGCAGGAGACCCGGGAGCGCGGTATGCTCATTGACGCCACCTACGGCCGCAAGACCGCGTCCATTTTCATCATGGACAGCGATCACGTGATTTTATCGGCGCTGCCGCCGGAGCGGTTCAGCCCGAAGGAGCAAGAGGGAGAGGGATCATGAGAGGAAAAACGTTTATTATTTCCGGCCCATCCGGCGTAGGCAAGAGCACGGTGCTCAGCGCTCTGCTGGAGAAGCGGAAGAACCTGTATTTTTCAGTATCCGCCACCACCAGAGACCCCCGGCCCGGTGAACTGGACGGCATCCATTATCATTTTATGGATGCGGAGTCCTTCCGCAAGTGGATCGCCATGGACCAGTTTCTGGAATACGCCGAATATGTGGGCAACTTCTACGGCACCCCCAAGCGGTTCGTGGATGAGGCCATGGATAAGGGGCAGGACGTGATCCTGGACATTGAGGTGCAGGGCGCCTTACAGGTCACCAGCAAGCGGCCCGACACGGTGAAGATCTTCATCGCCCCGCCCAGCTGGAAGGAGCTGGAACGCCGTCTGAGGGATCGCGGCACCGATGATCCGGAGAAGGTGCAGAAGCGTCTGCTCCGGGCCAAGGTGGAGTTCCAGACCGCCCATACCTACGATTATTTTGTCATCAACGATACGGTGGAGGATGCCGTCCGGGAGCTGGACGCCATCATCACCGCCGAGCACTGCAAGCCCAAGGAGCGTATGTCTGTTCTGGCGGAGTGACCGCCGTTTATTCCCTGATACAATAAAAAATTAAAGCCGCACAGCGGCAGATTGGAAGTAGAATATTATGATGCTGTATCCCGCTATGAACAAGCTGAAAAGTCATATCCCCAACCGTTATATGCTGGTGAACGTGGTGGCCCTTCGCGCCCGCCAGATCGCCGACGATGCCGAGGAAGCCGGCGTCCAGCTGGACGAGAAGCCCGTGACTCTGGCCATCCATGAGGTTGCGGACGGTAAGATCGATGCCAGCGGTATGGATCTGACCATTTCTGTCGATAACTGATCGAACACATCATCGGAGGAGGGCGAGGCATGGAGACCGCGGACATGGTAAAGGTTGCGGTCAGCGCCGCGCCCTATTCCATTGATAAGCCGTATAGCTATCTGGTGCCGGAATCGCTGGCAGCGGCGGCCGTCCCCGGCGTTCGGGTCATGGTGCCCTTTGGACGGGGCAATAAGGAGAGCGAGGGCCTGATTCTGGCCCGTGTTCAGGAGCCGAAGCTGCCGGGGAGCAAGGCCATCCGGCAGATATTGGATCCGGAGCCGGTGCTGGACAAGGCCGGTATCGATCTGGCGCTGTGGATGCGGGGCCGGTATTTCTGCACGGTGTTCGAGGCGGTGAAAACCATTCTCCCCGCCGGACTGTGGTACGGTCTGCGGGAGATATGGTCACTGGCTATGGAGCCGGAGACCGCCCGCTCCGCCGCCGTGGGCATCCCCGGCGCGTGGCAGGTGTTGGATCTGCTGGAAAAGCAGGGCGGCAAGGCGGATATCCGCGTCCTGCGGGACGCCTTGGGCGACGGGGCGGAAAAGCCCCTCAAGGCCATGAAAAAGGCGGAGATTCTCACTTGCGAGACGGATGCCAAGCGCAAGATCTCCGACAAGTCCCACCGGATGGTGGAGCTGGCGGTCAACACGGAGGACGCCTACGCCCTGACGGAGCCAAAGCGCCGCTCCGCCCCGGCGCGGTACGAGGTGGTGAACTTCTTAGCCACGGCGGGACAGACCCCGGCAGCGGAGGTCAGCTATTATACCGGGGCCTCCGCCCGGACGCTGAAGGCCATGGAGAAGGCGGGACTGATCGCCTTTTCCGAGGAGGAAGAGTTGCGGGTGCCGTCCTTGGACGATGTGGAGCCGGGGCCGGAGATCGTTTTGAACGAAGAACAGCAGCGGGCATTTGAAGAGATTTTAGGCCGGGTACAGGCGGCAAAGCCGTCGGTCACGCTGCTGCGGGGCGTCACCGGCAGCGGTAAGACACAGGTCTATCTGCGTCTGGTACAGGAAACGCTGGCGTTGGGAAAAACTGCCATGGTGCTGGTGCCGGAGATCGTGCTGACGCCGCAGATGATGCGGAAATTCAGTTCCTACTTCGGCAGCCGGGTGGCCATGCTCCACAGCTCCCTGAAAATGACGGAGCGCTATGACCAGTGGAAGCGCATCCGCCGGGGAGAGGTGGACGTGGTGTTGGGGACCCGCTCCGCTCTGTTCGCGCCCCTGAAAAATCTGGGCCTCATCATCATGGACGAGGAGCAGGAGGGAAGCTATCAGTCGGAAAACGTACCCCGGTACGATGCCCGGGAGGTCGCCAAATACCTCTGCGCCCGGGAGAAGGCGGCGCTGGTGTTCGGTTCCGCTACGCCTACGGTGGAGACCGCTTGGGCGGCGGAGCAGGGAAACTATCAAAAGGCACTGCTGCGGCGGCGCTACAACGAAAACGCCTTGCCGGAGGTTCTCATCGCGGATCTGCGGCAGGAGATATTGAACGGCAACCCGGGCCTGATCAGCACCCCGCTGCGGCAGGAGCTGGAAAAAAATCTGGCGGCGGGGGAGCAGAGCATCCTGTTTCTGAATCGCCGGGGCAGCAGTCGGATGCTGCTGTGCGGCGAGTGCGGCTATGTGCCCCAGTGTCCCCGGTGCAGCACTGCCATGACCTATCATTCCGCCAACGGGCGGCTGATGTGCCACTACTGCGGACACTCCGAACCGGCGGCGGACACCTGCCCGGAATGCGGCGGCTGGATGAAGCATGTTGGCGCGGGTACGCAAAAGGTGGAGGAGGAGCTGCGGGAGCTGTTCCCGGAGGCGGGCATCCTGCGGATGGATGCCGATACCACCGCCGGGGGCCATGAGGAGATCCTGCAGACCTTTGAGCGGGAGCGTGTCCCCATTCTGCTGGGGACGCAGATGGTGGCAAAGGGACTGGATTTTGAAAACGTAACGCTGGTGGGCGTTCTCTCCGCGGATATTTCCCTGTATGTGGACAATTACCGGGCGGCGGAGCGCACCTTCAGCCTGCTGACTCAGGTGGTAGGCCGTGCGGGCCGGGGAGGGAAAACCGGCCGGGCCGTGATCCAGACCTACACGCCGGGGAACGATGTGATCCGGTGCGCCGCTCGGCAGGATTATGATGCTTTTTACGAAAGCGAGATCCGGATGCGCCGTCTGCGGCGGTATCCTCCCTTTGCGGACCTTTTCACTGTCACCGTTTCCGGAACGGAGGAGGGCCGGGTGCTCCGGGCCGCCGTGTCCGTCCGGGAGACGCTGCGGCAGCTTTGCAGGCGGCCGGAGTTGGCCGCCGGGGAGCCGGAGGTCTTAGGCCCCGCCCCCGCGCCGGTGGTGAAGGTGAATAACCGATTCCGCTACCGCTGCACACTGGTGGGAAAGAATGACAAGGCCACCCGGGAAATGCTGGCATGGCTGCAAAAGGACTTTGCCAAAGACAGCGCCAACCGGGGCATGAATCTGTTTGTGGACCATAACGCGGCGGACTGACCGCCGTGATCAAATCAAGGAGGTGCCATTCATGGCATTACGAAAGATCGTAGAACAGGGCGACGAGTGTCTGACAAAGGTCTGCCGCCCGGTGACAAAATTTGACCGGCGGCTGCATGACCTGCTGGACGATATGGCGGAGACGCTGGCAGACGCCAACGGCGCGGGATTGGCGGCACCCCAGGTGGGGATCTTACGCCGGGTCTGTCTGGTGCTGGACGAGGAAGCGGAGGAATATTTGGAGCTCATCAACCCGGAAATCATCGCCCAGAGCGGCGAACAGACCGGGCTGGAGGGCTGCCTCAGCGTCCCCGGCAAGTGGGGCATCGTCACCCGGCCCAACCGGGTGCGGGTCCGGGCGCAGGACCGGGACGGCGACTGGTTCGAGGCGGAGGCCGAGGGGCTGACGGCCCGGGCCTTCTGCCATGAGATCGAGCATCTGGACGGCCACCTGTTCGTGGAGCACATCGACCATTTCCTCACCGACGAGGAACTGAAGGAATATCTGGAGGACGAGGAATAATGCGCATCCTGTTTATGGGTACCCCGGATTTCGCGGCGGTGTCTTTGAAGCGACTGGTGGAGGACGGCCACGAGCTCTGCGGCGTGTTCACCCAGCCGGATAAGCCCCGTAACCGGAACAAAGTGACCTTTTCTCCTGTGAAGGAATATGCCTTGTCACATGGCCTGACTGTGTATCAGCCGACCAAGCTGCGGGACGGTACGGCCCTGGAGCTGGTAAAGTCTCTGGCCCCGGAGCTGATCGTGGTGGTGGCCTACGGCCGCATCCTGCCCAAGGACATTCTGGACGTGCCGCCCCTGGGCTGCGTGAACGTTCATGCGTCCCTGCTGCCCAAATACCGGGGTTCTGCCCCTATCAACTGGGCCATGCTCAACGGTGACGCGGAGACCGGCGTTTCCATCATGTATATGGCGGAGGAACTGGACGCCGGTGATGTGATCCTCACGGCGAAAACGCCCATCGACCCGGAGGAGGATCTGCCCGCTCTGTGGGACCGGTTGGCAAAGGTCGGCGCGGAGGCACTGGCGGAGGCCCTTCCTCTGCTGGCAGCGGGGACGGCCCCCCGGACCCCGCAGGACAGCACACAGGCCACCTTTGCGCCCATGCTGTCCCGTGAGCTGTCTCCTATTGACTGGACGAAGCCCATGGCGGCCATCCGCAATCAGGTGCGGGGACTGATCCCCTGGCCCTGCGCCACGGCGGAACTGGCAGGCCAGCGGTTCAAAATTTACAAAACAGCCGTTGGCACGGCTACGGACAAGACGCCCGGTACGCTGCTTTCCGCCGGAAAGAAGGGCATCGAGGTGGCCTGCGGCGACGGGCAGAGCCTTTGGATCACGGAGCTTCAGGCGGAGGGCGGCAAACGCATGAGCGCGGCGGCCTATCTGCTGGGCCATCCCATGAATGTCTGATTGGAGGAACGCCATGCCTTACTACGGTTATTACGGCGGTTACGGCGATTTTTTAGCGAATAATATCTACTGCATTTTGCTGATCCCGGTGCTCCTGCTGTCCCTGTGGGCGCAGGCGCAGGTCAGCGGAAACTTCAAGCGGTACAGCGGTGTTGCCAACCGGCGGCGTCTCACCGGCGCCCAGGCGGCGGAAGCGGTGCTCCGGGCCCACGGCGTCTATGATGTGGCCATCCGGCCCTGCTCCGGCAACCTGACGGATCACTACGATCCCCGGGACAACAGCATTTCTCTGTCGGAAAACGTCTACAACTCCACCTCCATCGCAGCGGTGGGCGTGGCGGCCCACGAGGCGGGCCACGCCGTGCAGTATGCCGAAAATTACGGCCCGGTGCGGCTGCGGACGGCCATTATCCCCGCCACCCAGATCGGCTCCAAGTTTTCTTTCATCCTGCTGCTGGTGGGCATGGTCCTGTACAGCCAGTCCTTGTTTTTGGTGGGCATTTTGCTGTTCTCCCTGACCACGATTTTTCAGCTCATCACCCTGCCGGTGGAGTTCAACGCCTCCCACCGGGCCTTGCAGACGCTGGAAAACGAACAGCTTTTGTATGACGATGAGCTTCCCGGCGCACGGAAGGTGTTAAAGGCGGCGGCACTGACCTATGTGGCTGCGCTGCTGATGTCCGCCTTGCAGCTGCTGCGCTATGTGCTCATCTTTGTGGGCCGCAATAACCGCGGACGGAGGGACAACTGATGGGCGCCCGGGAAACGGCCCTGCGGGTCCTGATGTCCTGTCGGAATAACCATGCCTGGGCGGACGCCGCTCTGAAAGCTCAGTTAGGCCGGGACGGTCTGGTGGGCCCGGAGGCGGCGCTGTGCAGCCGATTGGTTTACGGCGTGGTCCAGAACCAGCAGTTGTTGGATTTCTACCTCAGCGCGTACTGCTCCCAGAAGCCGGATCATCTTCAGCCGCCGCTGCTGGAGATCCTGCGTCTGGGTGCATATCAAATCTTATATTTGGACCGGGTGCCGGACAGCGCCGCGGTGAATACCTCCGTGGAGCTGGCGAAGCTGACGGGCCGGGGGCAGGCTTCCGGCCTTGTGAACGCGGTGCTCCGGAAGGTCTCTCAGAATAAAAACAGCCTGCCGCCCATCCCGGAGCGGGACGAGGCAAAATACCTCTCCATCCGGTACAGTCATCCCAAATGGCTGGTGAAGCGGCTGCTGGCGATCCTGGGCCGGGAGGAGGCGGAAACATTCCTGGCGGCGGACAACAGTACCCCGCCCCTGACGGTACAGGTCAACCCCCTGAAAACCGACGCGGAAAGCCTGATAAAGGAACTGGAAGGCTGGGGCGTGACAGCAACCCCCCACCCCTGGGTGCCGGGCTGCCTGGAACTGACCGGAGCCGGGGATCTCACCACGCTGGCTCCCTTCCGGGAGGGTAAACTGCTGGTGCAGGACCCCGCCGCCCGGCTGGTGTCCCTGATCGCCGGCGTGCAGCCGGGGCAGAAGGTGCTGGATCTCTGCGCCGCTCCCGGCGGCAAATCCTTCAGCGCTGCCTTTGCCATGGAGGACAAGGGGGAGATCGTTTCCTGCGACCTCCACGAAAACAAGCTGAAGCGCATCCAGGAGGGCGCGGCCCGGCTGGACCTGACCTCTATTACCACCTCCGCCGGAGACGGCCGGGTGTTCCGCCCGGAATGGGCGGAGCGGTTTGACACGGTGCTGGTGGATGCTCCCTGCTCCGGTCTGGGCATCATCCGGAAGAAGCCGGACGTCCGCTATAAAAAGGCAGACGATCTGTTCACCCTGCCGGTGATCCAGACGGCGCTGCTGGACAACGCCGCCCGGTATGTGGCCCCCGGCGGCGTGCTGGTGTATTCCACCTGCACCATTCTGCCGGAGGAAAACGAGCAGGTGACGGACGCCTTCCTGGCGGAACACAGCGAATTTTGCCGGGAGGGCTTCACCCTGCCGGAGCCGGTGGGGGAGGCGGAGGGCCAGCTGACCCTCTGGCCCCAGAGCCACGGCACCGACGGCTTTTACATCTGCCGCATGAAGCGGACATAACGAGGAATTTATGATCGATTTGAAATCCCAGACCCTGGAAGAGATGACGGCGACCCTGAAGGAGATGGGGGAACCGGCCTTCCGGGGCAAGCAGGTCTTTACCTGGCTCCATAAGGGCGTCACCTCTTTTGACGAGATGAGCAACCTCTCCAAGCCTCTCCGGGAGAAGCTGAGGGAGCGGTGCTATATCACAGCGCCCACCGTGGCCCGGAAGCAGGTTTCCAAGCTGGACGGCACCATCAAGTACCTGTGGCAGCTGCTGGACGGCAACTGCATTGAAACGGTGGTCATGCAGTACCACCACGGCAACACCGTCTGTGTTTCCTCTCAGGTGGGCTGCCGGATGGGGTGCGCTTTCTGCGCGTCTACAATCGCCGGCAAGGTGAGAGACTTAACACCGTCTGAAATTCTGGATCAGGTGATCTTCGCCCAGAAGGACTCCGGCCTGCCCATTTCCAATATCGTTTTGATGGGCATTGGTGAGCCGCTGGACAATCTGGACAACGTGCTGCGGTTTCTGGAGCTGGTGAACCACCCGGACGGGCTGAACATCGGTATGCGGCATATCTCTCTGTCCACCTGCGGCGTGATCCCCGGGATCGACCGGCTGTCGGATCTGGAATTGCAGCTGACGCTGTCGGTTTCCCTCCACGCGCCGGACAGTGAGACACGATCCAAAATCATGCCGGTGAACCGGGCCTATGACGTGGAAAAGCTGTTTGACGCCTGCCACCGGTACTTCAAAAAGACCGGGCGGCGGATCTCCTTTGAATACGCCATGATCGACGGTGTCAATGACCACGATTGGCAGGCGGATCTTATTGCCGAAAAGCTGAAGGGGATGCCGGGGCATGTGAACCTGATCCCTCTGAACGATGTGGCGGAGAGTCCTTTGAAACCCTCCCGCCGGGTAGCGGCGTTTCAGAAGCGCTTGGAATCTCATGGCCTGACCGCCACGGTGCGGCGGAGCCTCGGAGGAGATATTGACGCCTCCTGCGGCCAGCTGCGGCGGAAGGAAATGGAAGAACGGAAAAAAGGAGCGGCTGAATCATGATAAAAACCTGGGCCGTTACGGATACTGGCCTTGTGCGAAAGGAAAATCAGGATACTTACCGGATCGCCCGGAACGGTGACATCTGTGTGGTGTGTGACGGTATGGGCGGCGCCGCCGGCGGCCGGCTTGCCAGTACGCTGGCGTCGGAGACTTACGCGGCGGAGATGGAGAAGGCCCTGAAACCGGATATGACCCCGGAGCAGCTCCGGGAGGCTTCTGCCTACGCGGTGGCCATGGCCAACCGGGCCGTGGCGGAGCGGGCGGAGGCTGAGGCGGTGCTTGCCAATATGGGTACCACTCTGGTTGCCGCTGTGGCCTATGAGAACGGCGTGGTGATCACCAATGTGGGCGACAGCCGGGCCTATTACATCACGGAGGCGGGGATCACCCGCATCACCAAGGATCACTCTCTGGTGGAGACCATGGTGGACCACGGTGACATCACCGCTGATGAGGCCCGCCGCCATCCGGGGCGGAACCTCATCACCCGTGCTCTGGGCCGGGATACCAACGCCGCCTGCGACGGGTATATCCGCCCTATGGAGCAGGGGGACTTTATTCTGCTGTGCACCGACGGACTGGTGAACACCGTCACCGATCAGGAAATGCTCTTTGAAATCGTCCACGGCGGCGATCTGGACACCTGTCTGGACCGGCTGCTGCATATTTCCAAAAGTCAGGGTGCGCCGGACAACGTGACGGCAGTCCTGATGCAGAAGCTGTAAGAAGGGGGGAGACGTATGGATCAATACATTGGAAAAATGCTGGACAACCGCTATGAGATCCTGGAGCGCATCGGCACAGGCGGCATGGCGATCGTCTACAAGGCAAAGTGCCATCGCCTCAACCGTCTGGTGGCGATCAAAATTCTGAAAAGCGATCTGGCGCAGAACGAGGAGTTCCGCCGCCGGTTCAACGCGGAGTCTCAGGCTGTCGCCCAGCTGTCTCACCCCAACATCGTATCGGTGTACGATGTGTCACGGGGCGGCGATATGGAATATATCGTCATGGAGCTGATCGACGGCATCACCCTCAAGCAGTATATGGAAAAGCGGGGCCAGCTGAACTGGCGGGAGTCTCTGCACTTCATCACCCAGATCATGCGGGGCCTCAGCCACGCCCACAGCCGTGGCATCATCCACAGGGACATCAAGCCCCAGAACATCATGGTCCTGCGGGACGGCAGCGTGAAGGTGGCCGATTTCGGCATCGC